>JGI994J12354_10000022_pt1 | contig 128705 bp, 92 predicted proteins | sample IntmicLarv3ML3BL_FD_12354 | JGI IMG/M metagenome (IMG submission 12354) | reverse complement strand
TTGCACCTGAAAGAGTGCGAGTTTAGGTTTAATTATAAGGACGAAAATCTTTATAAAATTATACTGAAAATATTGAGAAAAAGGGTCCTGTTCTAGTCAAGACCCAAAAGTTATATGCTTTTTCCCATGTCAAAAAGTTCAATTTAAGATTGTACTTCATAGTTTACATACTGCTTATTATATGGTATAATATATATACCTAAAAATAAAAGTAAAGGGGTTACAAAATTGGCTTTTTTAGCTTCATTTTTCGATCATACCAAAAAAGACGTTGAACGTTCAAGACGTGTGGTCGCTAACATAAACAGTTATCGTAGCGTCATGGAAGTTTTAACAGATGCTGAACTCCAAGCGAAAACTACGGAATATCAAGAAAGAATTAAAAACGGCGAATCTCTCGACAGTCTATTGCCTGAAGCTTTTGCGACATTACGCGAAGCTGCTTGGCGTGTCTTAGGACGCCGACAATATAGATATTGGATAAAACGCGAGGGCGTTGCGGGAGAAGGAAGCAGTTCTCTTGATGAATTGATTATCACTGAAGGTGAAGTTGAAAAAACTGATATCGATTTGGCAGATAAAGGCGTAACCTATACTCGTGAGAAATATATGGAGCCGTTTGATGTGCAGATGATAGGTGGTATCATGCTGCACAAAGGAATGATTGCCGAAATGAAAACCGGTGAGGGTAAAACTCTCGTTGGCGCCGCGCCGATATATTTAAACGCTTTAACCGGTAAAGGTGTTCACTTGGTCACTGTAAATGATTTCCTCGCTCGTTACCAAGGCGCGCTTATGGGTGAATTATATCATTTTTTGGGATTATCTACAGCTGTTACCCAAGCAGGGCGGGGAGATGGAAAACTTCCTGCTTATCTTTACACTCCAGGTTATACAGAACCTGACGGATATACTAATTTAAAGCCTATTACACGTCATGAAGCCTATATGTCTGACATTATGTACACAACTAATAATGAAATAGGTTTTGACTATCTTCGTGATAATATGGGAATGGATAAGGATCAATTAACGCAGCGTGACTTAAATTTTGCTATTGTTGACGAAGTTGACTCCATTTTAGTTGACGAGGCACGAACACCGCTTATTATTTCCGGTCCTGGCGCAAAGCCGACCGAACTATATGCAACGGTAAACAGGATTATTCCTCCGCTAAGAGTGGAAATAGATTTTTTAATTGACGAAAAAAGTAAAAACGCGACACTGACTGAAGATGGAATCGCAAAAGTTGAAGCTTCACTTGGAGTTGAAAATATATCTGATCCGGATAATATTCAGCTGTTCCAGCATGTATCAGCAGCACTTCGTGCCCATAGCTGTTACAAAAGGGATGTTGACTATATATTAAAAGACGGTGAAGTTATTATAATTGATGAAAATACCGGTCGTCCAATGTATGGAAGAAGGTATTCAGAAGGATTGCATCAGGCTATTGAGGCAAAAGAGAATGTGAAAATTGAGCGTGAGAGTCAGACATTAGCGACTATTACCTTTCAGAACTTTTTTCGTTTGTATGATAAACTTTCCGGTATGACAGGAACCGCTAAAACTGAGGAACAAGAATTTATTAAAATTTACGGACTTCCGGTTGCTGTTATACCAACACATAGGCAGATAGCCCGTATAGATGAAGCTGATGTTGTTTACAAAACTGAAGAAGCAAAGCTTCGTGGTATTATAGGTGATATCCTCCGTTTGGAGAGCCGTAAACAACCGGTGCTCGTTGGTACACGTTCTATTGAGGTTTCAGAGCGTATTTCAGAAAGACTAAAAGCTCTGTATCTGCAAACTTACGCGCTTGCAACTGTTCTGTACAAATACATAAAAAATGTAACAGAATTTTCAGATAAACAATCTCAAGAATTTTGTGCTATACTTAAACTTCGCTACAATGATTCACAAACTGAAAGGCAACATTTGGAAGCAGCGTTAAAGCGTATGGAATTGCTTGCCAACCAAAAGTCTATTCGTCTTGTTCAGCCGGAAGAAATAAGGCAAATGGAGACCAAGTTGAATAGGGCTATTCAGTTAGAGAATGAAATAAATACCATTTATCAGGAATTACAGACTAAGCGCACACTGAGTGTAAGCGATGCCGGAAGACTGGCTGAGATTATTTGCTTACAAAAATTGGAAAACATCCGTTCTGACAGGCTTGGAAAACTTATGAGCGTTTGTAATTTGTCCGAAAAAGCTATTGATCCTGAAAATATTGAACGGCTGGCAAAGATTATAGGTTTGTCAAGTCACCTTGATAACTTAACAAGTCTTATAGCATGCGGCGTTCCTCATAAAGTTTTAAATGCAAAATACCATGAAGATGAAGCAAAAATCATTGCTCATGCCGGATGTCTTGGTGCTGTGACTATAGCTACTAATATGGCTGGCCGCGGCGTTGATATTATGTTGGGCGGAAATCCTAATGATATGGTTGGCGATGTCATAAAAGAGATGAATATCCAACTAGATGAGGAAGATCAAGACATCTCTGATGAAGATTATTTAAAGGCATTAAATATTGCGCGTGAGAGAGCAGCAAAACAGCGTGAAGAAGTTGTATCTCTTGGCGGACTTGCCATAGTAGGTACTGAACGGCATGAAAGCAGACGTATAGATAATCAGCTTCGCGGTCGTTCCGGACGTCAGGGCGACCCCGGTTCATCTAAGTTTTATGTTTCAATGCAAGATGAACTTATGCGACTATTTGGACCTGATAGATTTGATATGTTTAATCGCGCTTGGGAAGAGTCTGAACCTATTGAAGCTAAAATGATAACTCGTTTGATAGAGAATGCGCAGCGTAAGGTAGAAGCACGTAACTTTGAGACACGTCAACACGTATTAAAGTATGATGATGTTATGAATCAACAACGTGATTCTATTTATCGCCAGCGTCGAAGAGTACTGGATGGCGAAGATATATCTGATAGCGTAAAAGACGCAGTTGAAAAAGGTATTATGTTGAGGATTAACAGTCATTCTTCTGATATAGGCGGCAGTGATTTACAGATAGAAGCACTTGCTCACAGCATCTTAGAGATTTGTCCGCATCTGCCTATTTATTTTGCTCCTGAAGATGAGAGAGGCGGACCATCAAGCCCGTTATTAGAGGCGCAATATAGGAATAGAATATATAACTATTATGTAAGTAAACTCAAAGATATTAAGAATTTTAATGATCTCGTAAATCTTATAAATGAAAAAGTAATAGAAGCGTACAACTATCGTGAAAATGAAATAGGTAATGATAATATGCGCCTTATTGAGCGTTTAGTAACTCTTAGAGTTATTGACCAAAATTGGATGGCTCATCTTGACGCCATGGATTTTTTGCGTGAAGGAATAGGTCTTCGAGGTTATGCTCAGCAAGATCCGCTTGTTGCATACACTAATGAATCCTATAAAATGTGGGTAGAGCTTATGGACACTATTCAAGAAGAGATAGCCACTAATATCTTCCGTGTTCGTCTCGTTGCTGAAACTGAAGCTCATGCCAGACAGGCAAAGAATAGACCAATGTCGACAAATCAAAGTGAAGAAGGTCCTTCAAAGGGCGACAGAGTGGCTAATGCTAATATAGGACGGAATGATTTATGTCCATGCGGTAGCGGTAAGAAGTATAAACAATGTTGTGGAAAATAGATTATGAGTAAGATTCTTGTTACAGGCGCGGCAGGATTTATAGGATATTTTGTAGCAAAAAAGTTGCTTGATATGGGTTATCTTGTTGTTGGAACAGATAATCTTAATGATTATTATTCTCCGCAGTTAAAAAAAGATCGACTCTCAAACATCATTGATTATCAAAATTTTGAGTTTTTTGAGTTTGATTTAGCTGATACTGTTCAGACAAAAGAAATATTTTCTTTAAATAAATTTTCTAAAGTTATTCATTTAGCTGCTCAAGCTGGAGTAAGATATTCATTGGAAAATCCTATGGCTTATATTTCAAGCAATATCGTTGGATTTACTAATGTTTTAGAGGCTTGTTGTTCTAATAATATTGAGCATCTTGTGTATGCTTCAAGCAGCTCGGTTTATGGTGGTAATACAAAACAGCCGTTTTCAACAGCTGACAGTGTAGATCATCCTGTCAGTATGTATGCCGCAACAAAGAAATCAAATGAATTGATGGCGCATGTTTATAGTCATCTTTATGGATTACCGACTACCGGTTTAAGGTTTTTTACGGTTTATGGTGAATGGGGAAGACCGGATATGGCTCCTTTTATATTTGCCGGAAATATATTGAATGACAAGCCTATTCAAGTGTTCAATAATGGTGAGATGGAACGTGATTTTACTTATATTGAAGATGTTGCAGAAGGTGTGTGCAAGATAGCTGATATTACTCCTCAGAAGGCTATTAATAACGAAATAATAACTGCGGCAAACTCTGCTGTAGCTCCATACAAGATTTATAATTTAGGCAAAAGTTCTCCTGTAAATTTGCTTGATTTTATAAAAGAATTGGAGAATGCTTTAGGTAAAAAAGCTATAAAAGAATTTTGTCCAATGCAAAAGGGAGATGTTCAAAAAACTTTTGCTGATGTTGATGATTTAGAAAAAATAATTAATTTTAAACCTCAAACGACATTGCAGGTAGGTGTAAAACGGTTTGCAGATTGGTATAAGGGGTATTTCGTATGAAAGTTTTAATAACAGGTGGAGCCGGATATATTGGTTCAAATATATCTTCAGTCTTACTTGATAACGGACACACTCCGGTGATTATTGACAATTTTGTTAATGGAAGACGAGAATTTGTTGATGGACGTATTTTGTACGAAGGAGATATTGCCGACAGCAGCTTGATACGGAGAATAAAATCAGAGCATCCGGAAATAGACTCTTGTGTACATTGCGCTGCGCTTATTATAGTGCCGGAATCAATGGAAAATCCGTATGAATACTACACAGATAATGTTACAAATAGTATAAAATTTTTCAAAACGCTTAGCGAAATAGGGATAAATAAAATACTTTTTAGTTCTTCAGCTTCAATATATGATGATGTTGATGATTTTATCGTTACTGAAGAATCTCTTTTAAACCCGAGAAGTCCTTATGCCAAAACTAAATATATAATGGAAATGGCGCTTGAAGATTTTTGTAGAGCTTATCATATGCAAGGAATATCACTGCGCTATTTTAATCCTATTGGTAATGATCCAAAGTTACGTTCCGGCGTATATGATAAGGATCCTTCTCATGTTTTGGATAAAATGCTTTTAGTCGCGGAAGGGCGCGCGGATAGTTTTACGATAACCGGCACTGATTGGAATACAAGGGATGGCAGTGGACTGAGGGACTATATCCATCTATGGGATTTAGCAGAGGCTCATCTTGCCGCACTTTTAAATTTTGATTCTATATTCGAAGGAAAATCAGGGTATGAAGTTATCAATATTGGACGCGGCGAAGGAATAACAGTAAAAGAATTATTAACATCTTTTGAACGTGTTTACGGGCATAAGTTGAATCTAAAATATTCATCGCTTCGACCTGGAGATGTTCAAGGATGTTACGCAAGTGCTGATAAAGCAAAAGAAAAGTTGAAGTGGACCGCAAGATTTACTGTTGACGAAGCCATAGAAAGCGCGTTGAACTGGATAAAGAACAGGGGTGAAGTGCTAAAGGACTTTTAAAGAGTAAAAGTATTACTTTGAGATTTATATATCTGTACGTATATAAATATAATTATTTCGCCGTAAAAGACGTCGAAATAATTACCTGTCGGTTGCAGATCGGAGATATATTGGGTTTAGCGTCATAGCGTCATCATAGTCTTTATTCTTTAAACGCTCTTTGACTGAACTCAAAACTGCTTGCGGTGTTGTTTCAAAGCAGATATGATTATGATTGTTTATCAGCTCTGCAAATTCCTCTGGCAGATTATTGGTTATTCCTATAATATTAATAACTTCACCAACTTTTTTTATATTATTTAACGTTTCATTTATATTCATTATATTTCCGGAGCTTTCAACATGTATTTCTACTCCGTCTCTATACATTTTATAATAAAGCTCTTTTCTACGTGCATTAATAATAGGCATAACAATACCACTAAAATTTATGATAGGACTAGCGGTTGCTGTTAACGCACTAACACCGATTATGGGGATATTTAGCTCTATAGCGAGCATTTTAGCGGTTATAACACCAATTCTAACTCCGGTAAATGAACCTGGACCAATAGTTGTAATTATTGCGGATAGATTGCTTTTATCATACTCTCCTAACAAAAAATTAAGACGGTCAAACATTTTTTGCGCCATATCATTTCTACTGGGGTATGATACTCCATGCAAAAAATTATACTCATCATCAAAAAGGCCAAGTGTTGAGATATCTGCGCAACTTTCAATAGTTAAAATCATCTGTTAATGACCTCCAAAAATTTTTTCAAATGTTCTGTTCCTTTTTGTCCGCGTGGTTTTAGAGTGATCTCACGCTTTAAAACATCATCATCAAAATATTCTATAAAAACGTCAATTCCGTCATCATAAAAGCCATCTGGCAGTCTTTCCCCCCACTCAATAACTGTCAGACCGTTACCTTCTATATAATCACTAAGTCCAATATCTAATGGTGAGTCATCAAATAAGCGGTAAAGATCTATATGATGGAGCGGCATAATGGGACCAGAATACTCATGAATAAGGGCAAACGATGGTGAGGATACAATGTCAACCGACTGCAAACCATCGGCAATCCCTTTAGTCATTTCTGTTTTTCCTGCGCCAAGATCACCGTGAAGCCAAAGTAAATCGCCTTTTTTTGCTGTTATAGCTAATACTGTACCGATATATTTTGTCTCTTCGTTGTTGTTAGTTATTTTAGTTACCATTTTTTATTCTTTTCCATAACATACTATTTCTATCATCAGGCCTTGAGTTTCCTACCGCCCGTTTTATACCTTTATCATTTCCAATAATGATAACCCGTTCTTTACCTCGGGTTAAACCTGTGTAAATAAGTTGTCTGTTTAGCATAATGTAGTGCTGAATATGTATGACTAATACTACAGCTCTGTATTCACTTCCTTGTGATTTATGTATGGTCAAAGCGTAAGCCAGCTGAAGAGATGACGCTTCATCAAAACTATAAATTTTATTTATTCCTTGAAAGTCAACGATAAACTCTTTTTCAAATGTATCTATTTTTTTTATATACCCAATGTCACCATTAAAAACTTCTTTATCATAGTCATTTTCAGTTTGCATGACTCTGTCACCCAGACGGAAGGTTTTTAACCCGTATTTAAATTCTGTTTTGCTATTTTCTTTTGGATTTAGCGTTTCACGTAATGCGTCATTAAGATTTTGCGCGCCTAAAGAAGAACGTTGCATTGGTGTTAAAACTTGAATATCCTCAAAAGTAAAACCTAATGTTGGCAGAGATTTTTGTAAAATTTGTTTTATTTTATCAACTATTTCAAATTCATTTTCGATAGGGATATATAGTAAATCGCTCTCCCGCCATTCTTTTGTAGATTTTAATATAGGCATGGTACCATTATTGATGCTGTGTGCGGCTGTAATGATGTTACTGCTTTGCGCCTGTCTGAAAATTTTAGTTAATCTCACTATTGGTATTTTTTCTGATTTTATAAGATCTGAGAGCAAATTTCCTGCGCCAACGCTCGGTAATTGGTCGGCGTCTCCTATCAAAATAAGCTGTGTCCCATCAGCTAAAGCGTCCAAAATACTTGCAGCAAGATAATTATCAACCATGCTGACCTCGTCAATAATTAATGTATCGCATTCAAGTGGGTTTGATTTATTTCGTTTAAATGAGTTGAAGTTATCGGTCTCCAATAACCTGTGTATGGTAGTTGCTTCAAAGCCCGATATCTCAGAGAGCCGTTTTGCCGCTCGTCCGGTAGGTGAACATAGAGATATATTTCGCTCAAGGTTTAAATGAGCTGAGAGTATAGCTTTGGTGACGGTTGTTTTTCCTGTACCGGGACCTCCGGTTAGGATCATGATAGGTTCTGTTAAAGACGTCTCTATCGCGTCGATTTGCTCTTTTGCGAGCTCTACAGAGGATATTCGGCACAGCGCTTCAAGGTATTCCTGTTTTTTCTCATCTTTTATTTCCTGATTAATCTTAGGAGATGAAATTATTTCGTTTACACGCCGCGCAATAAATTTTTCTTGTAAGTATAGTTGATTTAAGTATATTGTTGAAATTTCATCGTCAATCCGTTCATCCTCAGTGATAAGCATTGCCCTTATCATATCTTCTAACACGTTTTCAACATCTTCTTTTTCCGGAGGCGGTGTTTCATCTCCATCTCTGCCTTGAGCAAGAATAGATTCTGCAAGACTCGCCAATTCTTTTTTTTCAACGAAGATATTGCCATTATCCAGCGATGTCTGCAATGTATATATTATTCCGGCTTCTATCCTATCTCGACTGTTTCGTTTGATACCTATTTCAGCTGCTATTTTATCTGCGCTGTTAAAGGCTATGCCATGAATATCTTTTGCTAGTCTGTAAGGATTTTTTGAGACAATATCAACAGCAAGGCTACCATATTTTTTGTAGATTTTACTAGCGAAAGTTGTGCTTATTCCAACACCTTGGAGGTAAATCATAATATCACGTATTTCATGCTGTTCGTGCCAGCGAGAGACTATTTCATTTGCTTTTACTGCTCCAATACCGTGAATTTCTAACAGCCTTTGTGGTTTTTTCTCGATGACCTTTAATGTATCAAGACCAAAATGCTCAACAAGAAGCTTTGCGGTCTTTTTGCCAATACCACGAATAATACCACTACCAAGATACTCTTCAATTCCTTTAACTGTTGCTGGAAGTTTTACTTCATAAGTAATAATTCTATATTGTTTCCCCCATACTTTATCTATCTGTTCTTTAGCAGTAATACTAACGAAACTGCCTGGAGCGGGAGATATCATAGTACCGACAATGGTAATACGTTCTTTTTCTTTAGTCTTTACATTTATGATAGCATAACAGTTATCTTCATTGTAAAAACGGATATTATCAATAGTACCCTCTATCACAACTATCTCCTCCCCATTTAGGGCAGGAGATAGCTCATTTATAATATTAAGGTTATTGTTTTTATTATTAGCCATTAACCTTTGTCTATAAATGTTCCGAGGGGGTACTCATTTTTTACATTACTAGCCAGCCACTCTATACTCTCAGTAGGAGACATACCCCACCATGTTGGACAAGTGGTAAGAACTTCTATGAAACTGAATCCTACGTTCTCTTTTTGCAGCTCAAAAGCATGTCTGATAGCTTTTTTTGTGTCATTAATCGCTTTTACATTATGTACAGATTGACGTGTTACAAACGCCGGAGCGTTAAGAGTCGCTAACATTTCGGCCATTTTTATAGGATACCCAGCAGCATTAACATCACGTCCCATAGGGCAAGTTGTTGCTTTTTGTCCAACAAGAGTTGTTGGTGCCATCTGTCCGCCTGTCATACCGTAAACGCCGTTGTTTATAAATATAGTGGTGAATTTTTCACCGCGCGCAGCGGCGTGAACTATTTCGGCCATACCTATTGAAGCTAAGTCACCGTCTCCTTGATATGTAAATACAAAATTATCTGGTCGAGATCTTTTAACGCCTGTTGCTACTGCCGGAGCTCTTCCATGAGACGCTTGTATCATATCGCAATTAAAATAATCATATGCGAAAACGGCGCATCCAACAGGGCATATACCTACTGTCTGACCGAGAATATCCATTTCGATTAGTACTTCACCTATAACACGGTGAACAATGCCATGTGTACATCCCGGACAGTAATGCATTCGCAATCCTGGGACAAGTCCATTAGTAATTTCAAAAGTTTTTTTGTACGTATTCATTATAATTATATTATCGCATATTTTACCATTTTTGTAAAGCATTAAGTTTTTGGATTTTTTATCTTCTTTAGCGTAGTTATAACAAGTTCCTTAGCTCTTTTTTCGCTATAGCTTTCAGCATAGCATCTGAGTTCAGGCGCGTTTCCTGAACCTCGTAAATGGATGATATCATTATTTTTGTATGTGAACCTGACTCCATCCGTAAGATTAACATCTTCAATTTTATCTTTGTTTATTATTATATTTAAATCTTTACCGCTTGCAAGCTCTGCTAACATAGGGATAGTATATTCACGTGAAATGTCTTTTATTCTGTCACTGTACGTAAATCTTTTGGGAAGAAATAAGAGAAGTTCTGAGAGAGTAATACGCAATTTCTTAGCAGTTCCAAGTATGGCAAGATGAACTATGACAGGATCTCTTGTCGGTAGTGCCGGCAACATTTTTTCAAAAAGATTGACAGGCGTGTTTATTAAAAACCCGCCGTTAGCTTCATAACCGACAACAGTACTAATCTCTTTAGATGTCAAAAAATTCATCCCTGCTATTACATAGGGGGAACCAATAGGAGTTCGGTAAATATTAACAAACCAATTTGATTTTTCAAGCGCTGTATTGCAACTTACCGGTGCTACAACCCCTATAGCATTTAGATATTTTGCTGTGAATATTCCAAGTATATCTCCGCGTATCCATCGTCCGTTCTCATCTGCAATTAATGGACGATCACAGTCACCGTCAGCAGATAAAATAGCGTCATATCTATGTTTATTCTCATCGGCTAATTTTTCATCTTCTTCACGTATAGCTTCTGTATCAACAGGTATAAACTCATCGCTTCGGCAGATTTCTTTAATATCAGCACCTAATTTTTTGTAAATTTCTATCAAAGTATCACGACCAACAGAAGAATGAGAGTAGAAAGCTATAGCGTATCCTTTCAAAAAATCACTCGGAAATACAGAGGTGTAACGCTCTATATATGAATCTTTGACATCCTCAAGAATAGAGGGCAAAACTATATCTTCAGTGAAATATCCATTATCATCAAATAAACCGACTGGTACTGTTATATCTTGTGACAGCATTTTTAGTTCATCATTTTTTGTTATTTCTCCGTCTTTAGTTGTAAATTTTATACCATTTCTATCGCTTGGTATATGGCTTCCTGTGACCATAATTGTTGGAAGTGAGTTTATGATGCCGTAGTTAGCAATGGCAGGCGATGGTACACGGCCGCCGTTGACTGTAATAGCTCCTATATTATCTATTGCTTTTGCGACAGCTTTCATTATACGTTCAGTGCTCGGGCGTAAATCACCGGCTATAACAACTTTATCATTAAGATTTATTTTAATATGTTTTAAAAAAGCTGTTGTGTACATGTAACAAACATAGTCATTCATATCTGTAACTAATCCACGTACTCCGCTCGTACCAAAACCAACAGGAGATATTTTTTGTAAATCTTTTATATTCATAGTACTTATTATTTTAATTCTTTTTCCTTTTATTTTTAGTTGTGAAAATCAGCTAATTTAATTGTCTGCCCGCTTAACTCCGCTTTACTTATAGCTTTCATAAGCTTAACAGACTTAACAACCTGTGAAATGGTCAGCTCATTTTCATCTTTTTCACCGCCGTTTACGCAGTGTAAAAAGTATTCCCAATCGTATAGTCCTGATTTTTCTTTGATTTCAACTTCTAAAATTTCATCATCGGTTGAAAGAGTCAAAGTAGCATGATTATATTCGTTGCGGTTTCTCGGACCTGTTTCAAAGTAAATAACGCCTTTTGTACCGCATATAGTCAGTGAGTTCTTATATTTGTCAGGTCCGCCAACTACAAACGATCCCTGTAAATTTAGTATAGCGCCATCTGTAAATTTTATGGTTAAACTTGCATTATCCGGAGTGGGTTTTTCAGTTTCTATTTTACTGGTTATAACTTGAACCTCTTCCGGCTCACCGAAAATAGTTAGGAGATTATTTAGTGGGTATATCCCTAAACGAAATATAGGAGCTACCGGACAGGTTATAGGATCGTCATACCAACTTCCGGCTTCAGCTTTCGTTGGACCGTAGTAAGCCCAAACATCACTGTGCGCTAAAGTTGGTTTTCCTATTTTTCCTTCCTTTATCCATTCTTGTATTTTAATCATTTCTCCAAATGGTCGTGGGTTTGGGGAGTTCATATGAATAATTCGTCCAAGTTTTTCTGCTTCTTCCAAAACTTTTTGCGCGCTTAAATCATTGCTCTCAAACGGCTTTGTAGTCATAACATCACGTCCGGAATTTATTATCAGGCTTATAATAGCAGCCCTTCCGTTTGGGCCGGTAAACACCCCAATCGCGTCCACATTTTCATCTAATAAAACGTTATCAAGACTGTAGAACGGTTTTACGCCATGTTTTTCAGCGATGCTATCAGTTTTTTTTTCGTCAATATCGCAAACACCGTAAAGTTCAATACCTAAAATGCCGGCAGATAATTCATCAGCGATATGTTTTCCAAAATTAAGACCTAATATAACAATTTTTTTATTTTTCATCTCATTTCCTCTTGCATAAGATTTTCTATTATTATATAATATAATCATTAAAAAAGAAAGGGTATATCAGCAAATTATGTTAAAAAATGTTGTAGCTATTTGTGGTATGAACGGACATCAAATCCATGAAGCTTTGTTAAACCATCCTTTAGCTGAAATAGGCGGGCTTTATGATTGCATGGTATTGAATAGTGACAGCAGGTTTGATAGCTTTAAACGTTACGATAATTATGACGCAGTATTAAACGATGCTGATATTAATCTTGTATCTCTTTGCAGTGCTTACAGAAGTGAACAAGCTGAACAAGCTGTTCTGGCTATGAAAGCCGGTAAAAATGTTTATGCCGAAAAACCGTGTGCCATGACTGTTAGTGACTTTAATATGTTAGTTTTAACTGTAAAAGAAACCGGTATGTATTTTCGAGAGATGTCAAACGGTATAGCTGAAGCGCTACCTTTTTTGCTTATTAAAGAGACAGTGGAGTCCGGTATATTAGGTGATATAATACAAATATTTGCTCAAAAGTCATATCCAAATCATACGGATAGGCCTCAAAATGAGAATGTAGATGGTGGACAGCTGCTACAAAACGCAGCATACACCCTTAGAATGGCTGAACAAGTAGTTGGATTGAAGGTGATTGAGATTACCGCTTATCAAACCCACAAGGGGAACTTGAAAAATAGTGGGTTGGTAACAGCGGTGTCCATTGCAGCGAGACTTGAAAACGGAGCTTTGATGTCAGCGCTTAGCAATTATTGCAACCAACGTACATTTGGTATATGGGGAAATGAAACATTGCGTGTTTTTGGTACTAAAGGATTCGCGGAAGTTGTGGATGGAGGAAGGATGAGTAGGTTGGTCACGAAAGATCAAGATTATGGCGAGATAGTTTTAAAAGGGAAAGAACGAAATTATCTTGATGATTATTTAGCATTTCTTTTGAACAAAGGTTTGATGAAGCGTTCTATGGAGGAAGAGTTGCATCCAACTAAAATGGCAATTATTGCAAGAGAAGAATCAAAGTAAAAATAGATAAATTATTTAGGAGGTAATACTATGGAGAAAGCAAAATTATATCTGCATACGAAATATCAGGTAGGAAGTGTTGACGAGAGAATTTTTGGTGGATTTTTAGAACATCTTGGTAGAGCTGTTTATGAAGGTGTTTATGATCCAACAAGTCCTCATGCAGATGAAGATGGATTTAGAAAAGACGTTATGAACGCTTTGAAAGAGATGCGTTATACTGCTATGCGTTATCCTGGCGGTAATTTTGCCTCTGATTATCATTTTGAGAATGGTATAGGCGAAAAACGCGAGTCAATCATTGATTATGCTTGGCAAAGCATTGAAGACAACAGTTTTGGTACTGATGAGTTTATGAGGCTCTGTAAAAAAATGGGTTGGCAGTCGATGTTAACTGTTAATTTAGGTACTGGAACTCCTGAAGAAGCCAGAAATTGGGTGGAATACTGCAATGCACCGGTCGGAACAAAATATTCTAATATGAGGGCCAAAAACGGACATCCTGAACCTTATAATGTCAAATTGTGGTGTTTGGGAAATGAGATGGACGGTATATGGCAGCTTGGTCATGTACCGGCACGTGAATATGCCATCCGTGCGCAACAAGCTGCGAAAATGATGAAAGATGTTGATCCAACGATTGAACTTATAGCTGCCGGAAGTTCAGGATTTGCTGCAGGTTCAACATATATGACTTGGGATGACGAAGTGTTAAGCTATATAGGTGACTTTGCCGACTATATAAGTTTGCACTGTTATGTTGGAAATCACGAAAACAACAGTGAAAATTATTTTTACAAAACAAAATGTTTTGATACGCAGATACAGGATATGGCGAGCGTTTGTCGTTTTGTACAAGGTAAAAGCAGGAGTAAAAAACGGATACAACTAAGCTTTGATGAGTGGAATGTTTGGTATAGAGCAAATGAATTGGAAAAAGTGCGTATAAAAGCTCCTCATTTATTGGAAGAAGTCTATAATCAAGAGGATGCACTTATCTGTGCAGCATATCTTTTAAGTTTTATTCGTAATGCTGATTGTTTAAAAATCGCGAACATCGCGCAAATTGTAAATGTAATAGCTCCTATTTTGACTGACGGCGATAAAATGTTGATACAGTCTATCTATTATCCGTTCGTTATGATGTCAAAACGCAGAGAAGGGATATCTTTAAAAACTGTTACAGAGTCTCCAATGATTAAAGTGGATGATGTAAATGATATGCAAAGTATTGACTCAGGAGCTATTCTAAACGGTAATGAACTTAGTATATTCTTGACAAACTATTCTGATAAAGATCTTTGTATCAGTGTAGATTTGGCGGATAAAAAGATAAAATCAGTACAAAGTTGTGAGATATTGGTTGCAAATGATTTGAAAGACGCAAATACATATGAAAATCAAGAGATAGTAAAGACCAAAGATTATGCAGAATACTTGTTGGAAAATGAGTTTATGATAACCTTGCCGGCATATTCATTTGTTGCTGCGACATTAAATATTGAATAGTTTTCAGTTAATAAGTTATCTGAAAAATAAAATAATATAAACGCCTCCGCTGTTTTTTTACTTTCGGAGGCGTTGTTGTTTTTTTTAATTATTGCGTTGGCTGTTTTAAAAATAGGGTAAAATAGTATTACTTTCTTGAATGTTGACAAAATAATGGATAAAAGATACAATATAAGAATGAATGTATCGGGAAATGGTGTTGATTTGATCGTATATACTGATGGTTCATGTCTTGGGAATCCAGGTCCGGGAGCAGCAGCAACTGTTATAACAGATTTGGATGGTAATATTATAAAAAGTTATACCTGCACAAGCGAATTGACAACCAATAACAGAATGGAGCTTACGGCTGTTATCATGGCGTTAAAATCTGTTGCGCGGGGAAATGTCCTAATGACAATGGATAGCAGCTATGTTCATGACGGTATAACAAAATGGATGCAAAGTTGGAAGGCACGAGGATGGAAAAAAGCAGATAAAAATGATGTGTTAAATGTTGATTTGTGGAAAGATATCGATGAATTAATAGATAGTCATCAAGGTGTTTTATGCTTTAAACTGGTGCGCGGACATGCCGGAGATATAGGAAACGAACTAGCTGATCAATTAGCGCAAAATGCTGCCAGAAAATTAGAAGCTGATCAAAAAAGTGAGGCATAATTATTGAAAACTTTTAGATTCATATTGTTGATTATTGTGATTTCAATTATCATTTTTATAATATTTAGCGGAGCAAACTGTGCAAATAAGAATGAGATAAATATTACTAACGGAATATCTTTTGATAAAAACAGGGCATTTAGTTATTTAGAGTATCAGGTTGAAGCTGGGTACAGGATTCCGGGAACTAAAACTCATATTGAGATAAAAGATTGGATTGTGTCAACTCTTGAAGAAGCAGGGGCTGACTCTGTTACAACTCAAGATTTTATTCATATAAGCCTAAGCGACGGCAGTGAAGTGCCTATGTATAATATTATAGCCGATTTTTCAGCGTCATCTAATGCGGGAAATGCGAAAAATATACTTATTGGTGCGCATTGGGATACAAGACCGAGGTCAGAGAAAGATCTTCGAGAAGAAAGTCGCGAAAAACCATTATCGGGAGCAAACGATGGAGCATCCGGAGTGGCTGTGCTTTTAGAGTTGGCAAATCAGTTGTCAAGTTTAGAATTTCCTTGCAATGTCCGACTTATATTTTTTGACGGAGAGGATTACGGATACGCAGCAGACCATGGACAAGAAAAAGTTCCTTTTGAACAGCTTGATGAAGGAGAGATGTTCTTAGGGTCAAAATATTTTGCTGTTAACTGCGGAAAAGATATTCCCGACTTTGCAATAATAGTTGATATGGTTGGAAAAAAAGGTCTTTGTGTTTATCGCGAGCCATACTCTGAAGAAAAAGCAAAAGAAGTGAATGATAAGGTTTTTTTGTCAGCAAAAAAAATTGGGTATATGGATATAGAAGAACCTGATGATCCTCGGTTTGTTAACAGAGTAAGTAGGGTAGCTATTGTTGATGATCATATCCCTTTATTAAAAGTTGGTATCCCTTCAATTTGTATAATAGATTTTGATTATTTTCAGTGGCATACTCAGGCAGACACAGTTGAAACATGTAGCCCTGATAGCCTTGATATGGTTGGTAAAGTTTTGATAGAGGTAATACAAAATGGCGGATGAAAGAATAATCTCAGCTAATGAAAGTTTTGAAGATATTACAACGACTTCTGCTTTAAGACCACAGTCTTTAAATGAATATATTGGACAACCGCAGATTAAAGATAACTTAGAGACCGCTATTTTAGCCGCCAAAAGAAGAAATGAGTGTCTTGACCATATGCTTCTTTATGGTCCTCCTGGATTAGGTAAAACAACTTTAGCGCATATAGTCGCAAATGAGATGGGAGTAGACATAGTTTCATCATCCGGTCCTGCGCTTGAAAGAGCCGGAGATTTAGTCGGAATTTTGACAAACTTACAAGAAAACTGTGTGTTGTTTATAGATGAGATTCATCGCCTTCCGCGAGTTGTTGAGGAATATCTTTATTCCGCAATGGAAGATTTTACGGTTGACTTTATGATAGATAAAGGGGCATTTGCGAAAAGTATTAAATTACCAGTGGCGCCATTTACTTTAATCGGTGCGACAACTCGTGCCGGAAAGCTTACTGCACCTCTCAGAGAACGTTTTGGACTATTTTATCATTTGCAGTTTTATCCCAATGATGAGTTAGTGAAAATAGTTACCCGTTCCGCCAGTATTTTAAATGTTGAAACAGATATAGATGGAGCACTTGAAATAGCCTGTCGTTCACGTGGTACTCCACGTATAGCAAACAGACTTCTCCGCCGTGTTCGTGACTACACGGAAGTAAAAGAGGATGGGAAAATAATAAAGGATATTGCGGATAAAGCATTGATATGCCAAGGCGTTGACGGTTATGGACTTGATGATCTTGATCGTAAACTTTTAAAGACTATTATAGACTTTTATAATGGTGGTCCGGTCGGCATTGAAGCTTTGGCAGCGACTCTCAACGAAGAGAGTGAGACATTGGTTGATATGGTTGAGCCGTATTTGCTCAAAATAGGGCTTATTTCGCGTACTCCCAGTGGAAGGAAGGCAACAGCCCAAACGTATAAATATCTCAATCTCATGCCAAAAGATGATGAATTGCAAGGTGACCTATTTTGAAAAAATTACTTATTATAATTGGTCTGTTGGTAATAATTGTTATTGCAGGATTTGTATGGTGGACTAAAAATTCTGAGAGACTTATTACTGATAAAATTCAGGAAACGGCTGGTGAGTTTTTTGTTAATACTGAAAACATTGAAATCAGCTATAATAAAATATCTATCAAAAATTGGAGTACAGCTTTTATTGATAATATTACTATTTCCGGTACGAATTTAGAATTAAAAGGAGGCGGTAGAGTAAAAAACGCAAATATAATCTTAAATGGTGTTCATATCTCAATGCCTCCCGTACGTTTGACAGATATTGATTCAGGGGAATACTTGATATCACTTTCTACTGATGATATAAACAGCTATCTCCGCGCTAAAAAGGGCGTAACACTCCTTGACGGTATGATTCCGGTTTCATCAATTCGATTTGCGCCCGGCACAAAAAATTCAATTTTTTCAGGTGTTGTTGAAGTGCCTATAATTTCGACAAAGATTCCATGGAAAGTGAACGGAAATATTGTGAAAAGTGAAAATGGAGAAGGGATTGATTTTGTTCCAAAATCAGCTGATATCAGTAAGGTAAAAATATCAGCCACTGTCCTTATGAAGGCTATCGCAAATATAAATCCTATTGTTGATGTGTCATCATGGCCGGTTGATATGAATATTCAAAAGATAACACCATCAGAAAGCGGCATTGAATTTAGTGGTAAACTTATAAATTTTAAGGATGGGATGCTTTTTCGATGAGCATAAAAATTGCCAATCAATATGGTCAATTAGGCGCGGTATATGATGAAGTTATGGCACCTGTTCCCTATAGTGATTGGGTTAAATATTTGCGTAAAATATTTAAAAGATACTCTTTTTTCCCAAAATCAATATTGGACGTTGCTTGTGGTACAGGTACAGTGTCACTATTGCTTGATGAAAAAGGGTATTTCGTGACAGGAATTGATCTGTCAGAAACGATGATTGAAGCGGCAAATGAAAAAGCAAAAAAATGCGGCTCAACCGTTGAATTTATTTGCCGTAATGCTTGCGATATAACGTTTGATGAGGAATTTGATGTTGCGATTTCTCTTTTTGACAGTTTAAATTATATCCTTTCGACAACTGAACTAAAAAAAGCTTTTATAGCTGTTTATAACGCGATAAAACCGGGCGGGTATTTTATTTTTGATTTAAATAGTGCACACGCCCTGTCAAGTAATCTATTTACTCAAGATAATTTTTGGGATGAAGATGCCACTGTTAAACATGAATGGATATCTTCATACAATAAAAAAACGAAAATAGCGACAGTTGACATGACGTTCTATTTACCGGACGGTAGGACATTTGCTGAAGTGCATAAAGAAAGGGTTCATGAACACTTTGAAGTTATCGATATGTTATGGAGCAATGGGTTTGAGTTTGTTGACGCTTTTCACGAGTATTCATTTCTCCCGGTAGGAAAGCGCACAGAACGAATATTTTATATTGCCCAAAAAAATGTCATTTGATTGTAAATAAACAAATAAATTTATGAGCAATTCAACGATTTATGCGTGTTAGTTTAAACGGAATAATTGCAAAAGTTCCTGATATAGGTATTTCCTTGAAACATTATATTTTTCTGCTGCAGTTTTAGCTGCCGTTTTTATTGATTCGCCGTTTTCAACCTGATTTTTTGCATAGAGTAGAGCATCTGAGTTAACGTTTTCCGTGTGGCTGTTTTTTGTAATATATTCTCCTGTTTTCCATATTATAACGATTTCTCCTTTTAAATCTTGAACACTTTCCGCCAGTTCTGTTGCAGAGCCACGCAAAAACTGTTCAAATTTTTTAGTCAATTCACGTCCAATAACTATTTGTAGATCAGGAAAAATATCAGATAGAATTTGTAATGTTTTTTTAATCCTATGTGGTGCCTCGAACGCAACTACAGTAAAGTTTTGTTTAAATTTTACTGTTTCATCTACAGTTTTGATCAAGTCTTTTTTTGCGGACGGTAAAAAACCAATAAATAAAAATGCATCAGCATTAAGCCCTGAAGCAGCAAGTGCGGTAACAACTGAGCTTACTCCCGGTATGGGTATAACCTCTATACTGTTTTCAACCGCTTTCTGCACTAATTTATAGCCTGGATCACTGATTCCCGGCATTCCGGCATCTGTAACAAGCGCTATATCCTGCTCGTTTTGCAAGAGTTTTATCAGCTCTTCTTCCCTTTTTTCAGTACTGTGCCGATGATAAGATATAGCTTTTGTTTCAATCTCAAAATGCTTAAGCAATTTTGCTGTAACACGGGTATCTTCTGCGGCAATCAAATTAACCGATTTTAAGATACGTATTGATCTTATTGTAATGTCTTCCAGATTGCCTATAGGAGTACCGACTATGTAGAGTATACCTGTCATTTTTTAAAACCTCTGCTGAAGACTGAGAAAGATTAACTGCATAAATAAACGGACATCTTCAGATATTAAGATAATTGTCATGAGTGCTAAAAGACATGCGAAAATAAGAATCGCAAAGTGCCATTTTGGATATTTAATATTATATAAGCGATTAATTCCTTTAACATCAACAAGTTTTGATCCAACACGAAGGCGAACTAAAAAAGTACTGCTCATGCCGCTGCGAGATTTATCCAAAAAATCTGTCAAATGATTATGGGTGCCAACTACAGTTATAATATCAGCTCCTTTTTCATAAGCCACTAACATTATAATATCTTCGCTTGTTCCGCGTCCCGGCACTATCTGAAATGGTATCCTAAGCCGTTCAAGGCGACTAGCTCCTGGGCATCTTCCGTCTGTGTATGCATGAACTAAGATTTCCGCTCCTGAACGAAGAGCGTCATCGCTTATACTATCCATATCTCCGAATATAAGATGCGGTTTTATGTTTTTTTCAAGTAATAAATCAGCACCGCCATCAACGCCGATGATAATAGGTTTTACATTTCTTATATATCCATATATTGTAGTTAAATCTTTTCGTGCGTTCTCGCCGCGCACAACTATAACGACCGGTTTATCTCTAAAGCCGGTTGTTATCTCAGGAATATCTATTGATTCGTAAAGCAGTCCTTTTTCTTCATTTATATAAGATAGAGTATTTGTAACAAAATCTTTGAGTTCATTATTTAGATTATTTCGGGCATTATTTAGCTCTTCATATAGCCGTTCTTTGGTCATAATTTTTCCGGAAGCTATGATTTCTTCATTACGGTAGATTTTGTTACTCTTAATAGTGAGTTTTTCTCCTTCGGATACTTTGTCAAAAATATCAGGGCTTACATTATCTATCAGTATTACATTGTGTTGAAGGAGCAATTCCGGACCGCGGTTGGGATACCTGCCGGTAATAGTCGGTGCACAATTAATAACACATTTCACTCCTTTTGCGAGTAGGCCTTCTGTTGCAGGTCCGTCTAAATCAACATGGTTTATTATTGCTATTTCTCCTTTTTTCAAGCGTTGCGATAAACGTTTTGTTCTCTTATCAGCGCGAGCCGGAGCTGTAATAGCAAAATCTGACCGGTCAATATTTTTGTTGTTTATTTTTATCATATATAATATGATACCAAATTTTGGCGAAATTAGCAAAAAATCGAAAAAAAAAGCTGTAAAAAGAGGAATGATATACAATTTTGTTGAAATTATTAATATAAAACCTTTATTTAGGAGATGGTATTTATGTATCCAGATAATCTGAAATATAAAGAGACTCATGCTTGGGTTAACGGTGATGGCATTGAAGTAACTATTGGTATCACAAACTATGCTGCGGAACAATTAGGTGAAATTATTTATCTTGATCTCACGTCGCAGGAAGGTGATAAGATAGAGGCAGGTGAGAGTTTCGGTTCTATTGAATCTGTAAAAAGTATTTCTGACTTGATCGCGCCAATATCATGCACTGTTATAGCAGTTAACGAAGACCTTATGGATGATCCGACTATAGTCAATAATGATCCTTATGAAGCTGGTTGGATGTTGAAGGTTAAACTTAGCGATAATAACGAACTTGACAGTCTGTTAGATGTCAAAAGATATGAAGAAACTCTTGATTAATTAAAGTCCATAAAATTTTAAAAAAAATAAAACGAGGCATTCAAATAGAGTGCCTCGTTTTTATAGTTAATTTAGATTAGTGAAAAAAATTATTCGTCTGTTTCTTCCATGCTTCCGGTAGTTATTGTTAAATCTTCGCGATTTTCAAGGCGATCTAGTTTTCCATCTCGTATCCAAGCTATTCTGTTTGAGATATTAAGCATTTTTGCGTCATGCGTTGCGGTAATGATAGTTACATGGTTCTCCACTTGAAGGTTTTGCAAAAGCTCAATAATAGATTCGCCGGTTTTAGTGTCAAGATTACCTGTTGGCTCATCTGCCAGAATCACCTGTGGGTTATTAGTCAGCGCTCTTGCTATAGCAACTCGCTGCATTTGACCACCTGATAGCTGGGAGGGAAGGTGATCAAGTCGATGTTGTAGACCTACTTGAGTTAACACTTCGGTAGCGCGTTCGTTAGCTTCTTCTTGCGTTGTACCTTTTAACACCATTGGTAATGCGACATTTTGAAGTGCTGTCATAACCATAACAAGGTTGTATGACTGAAATATATAGCCTATCTGGTGACATCTTATCCACGCCTGTTCGCGTTCAGATAGCTTAAAAATATTGTGTCCCATAAAATCAATATGACCTGAAGTTGGGGTGTCAAGAGCACCAATCATATTAAAAAAAGTACTTTTGCCGCTACCTGATGGTCCCATTATAGAGATGTACTCGCCCTGATAGATATCAAGACTTACTCCTTGGAGCGCCCAAACTTCTTCATCGCCGAGTTGGTAACGTCTGGTTACTTCATTTGCACTTATTATAATTTCTTTATTGTTTGCCATTTGTATATAATTCCTATTATCTTTTAATTTGTAGTGCTATTAAATTTTTCTTCATGAGCTCTTGGAAAAAGGTTATGATTTGCAAATTTGCTTCATGTTGATCCTGTTTTGTCCATTCTGCAAATTGTTCCGCTATATATTTTATATTATGCCGACCGTCAACTAAGGCGTAACAGAATGAACCGTATTTATCAAGCTCTACTTTTCTTGAATAATCCTGCTTTAAAATTTTAGTCAAGTTATCCCTTAGCCCTTTGACTGTCGGCTGTGATCGTAAATATACAATACCATCATCATTTTTCCTCATATCAACATGTTCCGGTACAAGCGGCACAGCACTGAGCGGGTCATGTATTGGACGAGCATCCTCAATATGTTGATATTCTTGCTGTTTCTTTTTATTAAATAACATATAATATTTTAGTGGATTTGAGATATTTGGATATCTATTTCGTCCGCTGTAGTTACCTTGTCAATGAGACCATCGACTATCCAGCAAATCCTGTCCGATCTTTTCAACATTTTGAGGTCATGTGTAGCGGTAATGATAGTAACACCGAGATCTTTTTGCAATTCTGCGAAGAGTTCTATTATCTCTTCCCCAGTGTGCAAGTCAAGGTTTGCGGTTGGCTCGTCAGCAAGGAGAATATCCGGTGAGTTAGCGAGCGCTCTAGCTACAGCAACGCGTTGTTGCTGACCTCCGGACATTTCAGCAGGTTTGTGAAGCGCACGATCTTTCAATCCAACTCTTTCCAAAATGCCGAGTGCTTTATCTCGAGCTTCTTCAGAGTCCATACCGGCAAAAGACATCGGAAGAGTAACATTTTCCAAACAGCTCATAACTTGAATTAAGTTAAATGCCTGAAATATGTATCCAACTTTTCGGCATCGTAACCATGCAAGTTCATATGGGTCAAGCTGAGCTATGTCTACCTGGTCAATATAAACTTTTCCGCTGCTAGGTTTTGATAATCCTCCTATAGCATTAAAAAAGGTGGTTTTTCCACTTCCTGACGGTCCCATGATGGATAGATATTCACCGCGCAAAACGTCGAATGATACGCCGCGCAGAGCATGGGTTTCCTGTTCTCCCATTTTAAATATTTTTTTTACGTCGACAGCGCGAATAACGTATCTGCTCTCTATAGACTGATCAATATCGCAAAGAGTTTCAACCATTTTTGCTCTGTGATGTTCATTGAAATTATCGTTCAAATTACTCATTATACATTACTCCTGAGGGCCATAGCAGGTACCATCTTAGAGGCTACTGTTGCCGGATAAATAGCTGCAACTATCGCGAGAAATGTTCCGGCTATTATTGCTAAAAGTGCCATAAACAGCAGCATAGGATAGTTCATCGCTGAAAAGACTAAACCAAAACCGAGTGTAAATCCATATGTTACCATAGGGAATAGTGCCCCGACTAAAGCTCCTAAAAACGAACCGGCAATCCCTATTAGGGCACTTTCGATTAAGAACATTTGACGAATGAATGACGATAAAGCACCAAGGCATTTCATCGTACCAATTTCTTTAAATCTTTCGGTAACGCTCATCAGTAGCGCATTGGTGATACCTATAACAGTAACTAAAAGAGATATAATAACAATCCAACTTCTGCGGAATGTCTCCTGCTTAGCTTTTTGTTTCATTTCAGCTTTATTAATTTCCTCAGCAGTACCATCGCCAAAGAAACTGTTGTATCGGTATGTAGAAATTGTAAATTCTGCGCGGTTAGAGATTGTGTCAACGATAACCGGTTGAGTCATAGTTTCTACAACGCTGTTTAAAATAGTTTTATTTGAAAGCTCACCGTCACCGATAATTATGAGGAGTGAGCTGTCTTTGCCTAATTCTTCAAGAGTGGAAACTTTGGTCGCTCCCTTTATCTCTGTTCCATAAACACGCAGTTCGCCGGCAGTCTCATTTTTCTTTGTAGATTTTAACTGAGATTGCAGAGTAGATATAAACTTCTTATCTGCTTCATTTAATTCACCAGCTTTATATAACGATAGTCTTTTGCCGGGAAGTTCACCTACTTCAGACCGTACTACAGTCATCATCAGATCAACCTGTTGGTTTAAATTTTGCTCAGCTTTAGTTGTTTCGTCAATCAGCTGAGTCGCTAAAATACTCATCAAAAAAGCTATACCGAGAATTACACCGGACAGCGTTACTAGTGCGCGATTCAGGCGTATACGAATACCCTGTAAAGAGATGCCAAAAGCTGTACTTATCGGTAATTTTACCTGCTTTCCTATATTTTGTTTTGTTGTTTGCATATTTATTTTCTCTTCTATCTAAAAATTTTTTAATACATTTTCTTATTGAAACTATGATGCGTCTTAAAATATGGCCGGCGATATTGCGTTTTTAATGAGCAATACTCCAACACCAACCAGTGTTATAAGCCCGACACCTGTTCCATATCCCGCAACAATAATTGGTATTATTCTTAAGAAATTAACCTGACCGAATTTTTTCTGGAAGTAAAAACGGCCAAGGAACGCGCCAACTATCTGGAGGACAAATCCGTGAGGCATGGCACCTACAACTTGCAAAAATCCATAAACAGCCATAACCGGTACTCCAAAGAGTGATAACGCTCCAAACGAGAATAATGTAAACCCAAACCCACCAGCTATTATTTTCCAGTTTAATGCTTGATAAAAAAGTGGTTTTACACTGCTGGCATCACCGAGTGTCGCTGAATACATTAGCAGTCTTTGATTAGCGTTAAGTTCCCACATTTGTTGAGCAAAAGGAAATGCTTCTGATGGGATAGGTGATGCTTTCCAAATAAATGCCCAGAAAAATAGCGATAATATGAAGGATAAGGGGATAACGAGCAAGTCTGCTTTAACATAAGACCAGAAATTTGTTCCTGTTAACTCGTTAACACGGAATGATTGAGCCTGTACGCCATAGTTTTCAACCGGTATAGGAGCCAACCATATCTCAATACCTTTATATCCCGATAAGATATATGCGCCTTCACGTATATATGGAATTTCAACATTCTGTCCGCAAATACCTATAAGTCTGGCGTTGATGAACGAGATTAAAGGTGTATATATTAGTATAAAGAATAATAGAAACTCTAAACGTACATTCGGAACCAATCTCATACATAGGCTGACTATCAGTAGCGATGCTGTTACATAAAGAGCTAACGCTATATACGGCGAAAAGTCACCTCGTCCTTTTGGTATATCAGCCCAAACAGACTCTACTCTTTGCCGGACGTCTTTATTAGTGTTCTTTTTAACTTTATTCTCTTTAGTTGCTTTATAAACTTGAATGCTTGTTTGGAATAGAGATATGAGAGCTATCGCTGCCGCAACACCAAATCCAAAGCTCATCCAGAAGTCAATACTGTTAACATATGTCGCATTAACCGTATCCATACCTGTTTGCCAACGATGCAATATCTGGAAGTGGTGCAGGGTAGGGTTTGCGACCAGAGTTAATATAACCGCTGCCGCTTGTCCCATTACAACCCAGAACGGTATAACCATACCGGTCAAAAGAAGTCCAAGATCTATAGTAATACCTGTTGGCGTTGCTGGAAGCACACTTTCTGTCATAGCCGTCATGTCATACCATGGAAGAGGTATTATTTGTATAGATGTTCCGGTTATTGCCTGTGTTATAAGTGGCACACCAACTTGAATAAAACCAAAAATAAGTCCTAGTATGGCTCCGACAGAGAATAGCCTCCATTTATCAGTTGTTTTTCTCTCGGCAGATTCGGCAAGTGCCATAGTACCTTGAGCATTGATTGGCGCAAATGGGAAAGGAAGCTTTTCGACGTCAGATGTCAATCTAAAAAAGAAATAGCCAAGGGTATAACTTGATACACGACCGAGTAAAAGAGCTATAAATGCTATAACTAGCGGTATCGCCCAGGCAGGGTCTATAAGGTCTCTGTTCAATATAGCGTTTGAGTTTGGATCCGGAGCCCACCACGAAGGAAAAGCTCCAACTAATCCCATATCGCGAACTGCTGGAGAGGTTATGAAGTATTGTCTAAAAATAAGGTCTGCGCATGGACCGCCAAGGGCCATAGAACCTGCTACATACAAAAGCACTACAAGCTCTTGCGTATTAAGGGTTTTTAAGGCGCGGCGGCTAATCTCTGAAAAGATAATCAAAGTTACCCATGATGCGTTAATAGTACCGCCTGTAATAAGGCTTAAGAAAATAGTACCAGGCATCATGAGGAGTCCGCAGAATATAGCTCCGGCAACTGTTGTCCAAGTAAAACCATTTTTGAATTCCTTTGCCGGCTCCATGAGTGAACGGTAAAGGTCTAGCTCTCGCTCATTTATATTTTTTTTATTAACTTTTACATCAGACATTAGTCAGTCACCTCTTTTTTAAGTAGTTCTTTAGCCTCATTGAACATATCTGTACGGTCGGCATCAGTTACTGCGCGCCAATTAAGAAATTGTTTACGCAATGCCTTTAAGAATGGTGTAATAGTGCGCTCCCATGCGGCAACAGAACCGCCAATACGTTCAATTTCGATAGATGCTATATATTCATGTGTTGCTTCGTCTGTCGGTAAGGATATAGTTAACTTTTGTGATACGCCAAGGTCAAATGGTTTTAACCAAATGTTTGCTATAACCATGGGCACCATTTCCATATCCCCTTTAGGATCTGGCTGTTCAACAATATCAAGGTGCGGCGGTGAAGAATAGAACGGACCACTGCTTCCTTCGCTGTTTGCCATTAGCCAACGATAAAAATAGCTGAGCGTCGCGATTCTATCTATTGGTGTAAAGGTGAACGGTAACTGGAATTTTACTGTATCGCCGTCTGCAACAGGAATTGTCCAGCTGGCTTCATCAGACGGAGAAGCTAGCTCAGCCGCCGCTCTTGCCGGAATGATTGTTGAAAGCATAACTGCTATAACAATTGCAAGTGATGCGTAAATAGTTTCAATAGAACTGTAATCCATATTAAGCCCGGCCGTTACATTAAATGTGGTCAAAAGACTTCCAACTATCTGACTGAGCAAATACCCTGCCAGTGCGCCGATAACGGCATACACACAAGCTTCAGCTATAAACATAAAGAATATATGGTTTGGAGCAATACCGACAGCGTTATATACATATATTTCATCTTTACGTTCATAAACTGAGCCGCGCATCGTATTAAACACTGTGAGCGCTGCTATAAGAATAGGTATAAGTAAAGCAACTAAGCCACCAATAGTTTTTGTCCTGGTTCTTGAACCAAAATATGATATATCATCAATAGCATAAAAGGCCTCTTCACCAGTTCTTTCAAGGTATTCATCAACTAACTGTCGTTGTTCGCTGTAAGTTACAGCTGACATATTTCTCGCAAAATCACCATTTCCTATAATATATGGTTCGGTGGGGAAAAGAACTGAACATGACACAGCTATTACTTGTTCATTCAGCTGGAGCGGGAAGTTTACAATGTCATTTGTTATAATGACTTTTTCCGCTCTGATTCTGGCCACAGTTTCAGGTACTACCGGTCTTGAACCGTCTGATGATCTGCCTAAAGTCTGCAATGTATTTAGGTCGTAAGGTAGTATTTTTTTGCCATCCATGCCAGTCATATTGTCAAGCCGCTGTGAATCAAAGACTCCTTTAACTTTATATGTAAAGTTTCTTATAACAACATCCGGATAAATACCTGCATTAATTTCTTCATTTTTTATTTCCAATGAATCAGCAATCCTATCCGGAATGATAATATATCTCTCAGGGTCATCAGCTGTAAACCAAGTGCCGGCTGTCAAGTATTGATCAATGCCGGAAAATGCTGGTTCGTTAGCGCTCATTCCTATAGCTGAACTTGCAATTTGTCTGAAACTGTTTGATGTTTTATCATTTATTCTATATTCACGGTCTATAACAATTTCAGGGTTTTTCCATCCGATAAGAGGATTTAGAACATAGGTAAGCCAGTAATGTTCTGTTGTTGGAAATTCAAGTCCGTAAAGTTGCTGCCAGTTAGCCAGTTCACTATTTGTTAATGGTATAAACTGTGGGTCACGGCGCATGATACCATTTGACGCGCTCTTTCCTATCCTACGTTCTTTATTTGCAAGCGGTGAACTGATAGATGTGAAACAGATCATAACAAATGTAATAAGGATGAGGGTCAAGCTGGTTAGTCCGGTTCTTACTTTACGTCTGCGCATATTATTTAGTCCAAGCATGAATGCTGTACCGATAACACCGCTGCGGTTGATATCCGCTCCTTCAATATTTCCTTCTTTGCTCCTTATAGCAGTTATAATTTGTTTAAATTTACCGGTTACCATTATCGTAATAATAACTGCGAGCAAACATATTAAGAAGCCTAATAAAATCATGATAGGGGAGGCTACCATTCTAAATGCAGGGTGAAATATTGACAAAAGTCCGAATACAGCAATGAAAGTAATGCCGATAGCTACGAGTTGCTTTCTGATATCAGTAAATCCAAAAATCAATTTTTCAAAGAAAAACGCGAATGGTACAAGTAAAAGTAAATACCAAATAACACCGATGATAGCATTTGATATTTTTGTTTTTATCACAGGGTGATTGCTCATGGCAGCAGCAAGCGAACGTCCTGCAAGTGTATTTGCGGTTAAAACATCCCCTTCGGCTAAAACTTCTCTCGCCTGTTTTAAGAGTTCAACAGACAGTCCCTGCGTACTCTGCATCTGTTCATCATCCATCTGGAATTGTTCTTGGAGGTATATTCTCTTTGCGTTAGTGCGAACCATAGATTCGGCTGCGTCAAAATATGGATATTGAAGAACAGGAGTATCTGCCGCTAAGTATCCATTGCCGTAAATATCATCAGGATCGTCTTTTACAAAATTGGTTTTTTGAAGATCGGAGTTTAACATAAACGCGCGATAGGACTGAATTTCAGTGTTTTCAGGAGAACCGTCCATTAAACCTACATAGAATACAGATTCCGGAGCCAAAAATGCAAGGACAGACGGAGCGTTAGCGTCATTTTCAATATAAGACTTAGTGAATGACTGAATTGTATCAGAACGGAGATAGTCAAAACGGGCAAAAGAGTTTAATGTTTTGGGATTTCCTCGTTGATAACACTCAATAATAGTTGCTCTAAACATAGCAAGATTAACTTTGTTTTGATTGTTTATAGAAAAATCAGCTGTTGCACGTTCAGTATTTTTAAATACTGATTGACTTGATGGTGAGTTATCCTTAATATAGAGAGGATAGCCTCTCTCATTGAATCTTACAGCGTCTATAGCAAATGTAGCTTCGTGCAAAGCAAGCATTGCAAAAGGATTATAGTAAGCGCCGTAAGGGTTAACCGGCATTATCATAGACCGCTGAACACCATAAGTTGATTGACGCTCTCTGTGGATTTGAGCTGATTTTACTGGATATTGTGATACGACTGTATTTTTAGTTAGAGGGTTACTTGGAGTTACAGACCCACTGCCAAGAGCTGTGTAGACATTACCGCGTAACGTGTAGCCTTCTTGGGGCATATTTTTGAGCTCTTTAAAGTCAACTGAACCATACGAAATAGAGAGAAGAGACTCAAAGACTATAGGCAGTTGTTCGTTAAGAGCAGTTAATGATAATCTGTCAAATGTATCTCTCGGAGTTCCCATAACGTAAGGGAAATATCCATTATTAAATATTGAGAATGCCAGTCTTCCGCCGCGAAGCCAAGTTGATGACTCATAAAGATAAACCGCATTGCTGGTTATGTTATTATCGGCAGTTGGAAACTGGCTAACATCTCTACTGCTGTTACCTGTGATTTGCACTTTATCACCGCGATCTAAAGAGTATCTCGCGATGAGATTTCTAAATGCTGACGATTGTGGCTCTATAGCGCTTCCAGGGCTAGTTCTTCCAACCGCAACTCCAAGTGCGGTTGCGGCATCTTTTCCACCGGAAGTCAAAGCGATATTTACGGTGAATGTCTTGCTGTAAGACCGGAAAAGATTAAAGAGGAGTTTATCCTGTTCTATCTGTTTATCTATATCATTGTGGTAAACAGTAAGTATATTAAGATACTCTCTAAAGCGACCAAAATAATCAAATCCTGACTCTACCAATTCTATTCTATATTTATCAAGCGCCACAGTAAAAGCTGCTGTTGCAAGTTCTGCTGTTCGGGTATCTATCTGTTTGATTTCTTGATATGCGCGATACGTGTCACTTTGTTGTGTGGTAGGGCTACCATCTCTAGTCCAGTTGACACGAGCAATATCAACATCTTCACGAACTTTAAGAGCTATGTCTGTTGCTGCGTTTTTAAAAGCTCCATCAACCCAACGTCTGTACTCCAAGTCTTCTTCAAGCCATTTTTCTCTAAATTCTTTACTAAATATTTCTTCATCAGGACGGTTTAGTAACGCGATTGTTTTTTCAACGTATACTTTATATTTTTCATTTTCTTCTTGTTGACTATTGAATTTTTCAATAGTCAATGGTGGGTTAGATATAGTTTCTGCTATAGACATTATTCTAGCTGCGCCACTGTGATTTTGTCCGTGTGCTGCAGTTGCGATAAAAATAACATCACGGGCAGGTTTTTCTTTTTCCGGTAACTTACTATAAACACTGAGTGCTTTTACAAATTGCAACATAGCGGCAAGAGATATAGCCTGTTCTCCTCCCGGAGAAAGGTCGGGTACGTTAGAGTAGCTGTCATAATAAGCAGTAATGATCAGCGCTTCTTTTTTATTCTTGCTTTTTTTGCCGCGGAATATACCGATAATATTTCTGGCTTTTACAGTTTCCCACTTTACTTCGCTGTCAATTTTAACATTTTTACTTTGCAGGGAGTCGAAATCACCGCGAGCATAGTAGCGGTTAAACATTGTATTAAATCCGGTTGTATAGCCGGTGTATGACGGTACAAAATCAATATCGTTAGTATCGTTTACTCCTTCAGTAATAACAATAGCTTTTGCTCCAAGTTGACCGGCTATTATCCAGTTGGTGAAAGAGTCAATTCCTTTATTGAAAAGGATACTGTTTTCTAATGTTTTTACATGAGATGTTTCTATAGTTCCGTCAGGCTTAATTATTTTAGATTTCCCAAGACTCGCAAGTTCTAAAGCATCAGATGATGTCGGGATTAAGACATGTCCTTCTATAGGGTATGTTTCACTGGTTGTTGCAGTCATTAAACCTGAAGGTTCAAATGGATATATTTTTATTTCAGGAATCTTTTTCCCTGTATCTAAATCAAGAAGTTCTGATTTTTCAGTAACAGGAACGACTGTGTCAAATTCCTGAGTAAAAACTGTTAGCCCATTACTATTAAATGTATCAAGGATTAACTTTTGAGTTCTTTCATTTCCTGCAGATCCTGTTAAACGTCCTATTTGCTGTCTTTTATCATCAACGCGCGGCATACTTGCTGTTTCAATATCTTTTAATCTTGCACTCATTCCACCGTCAAGATTTATGCCATTAATAATATTTGATGAATTAAAGTTGCTGGCTATAGTCTGTGGACTTCTATATTGCGGCTCACCATATCTCAAAAATATGTATATAAATAGTATTGACAGTATTATAAATATTACTGACATAATAATAGATGAGGCTAAACTTACTTTTTTTTCTCTTGTTTTAGATTTTACCATTATACAAAAAGCTCCAGACAAATAATTTTTTTGCAGATTTATTAATTTAAATGTTTATATATTTTTGTTCAGTGCGCTTTTTTTCTAAAAAACGCACCGTAGTTATTTATATTTATTTTATGGCCAGGCATTATAAACTGCAGTAATGCCGTTTGATATTTTGACCATTGAGACAATATCGAATATAACAATTGATGCTATACAAGCTAAGAACATTCCTACACAGAATGGTATAAGTCCTTTTCTGATGGAATGCGCGCCGCCAATTCTGAGTACAATGATACGCGCAAGCCATGCTAAGAAACAGGTGAATACCATTGTGGATGCGAAATAAGTTGACGCTAGCACATATCCTAAAGGATGAAGCGGGAACCAGACGAATAGTCCTCTTAAAATGCCAAGAAGTATAGTTACAACTACACCAATAATAACGCCTTGCGCGTCCACGTTGTATGGTTCACTAAATACATTGAATGGAGCTGTGGTCGGTGCCATTTTGAAAAGTTCGCTGTTTGAAACTGTTCCGCTGGCAGATTGCTCAGTCGCCAACCTATAATTATAGTCGATAGCATTTTCGCCAGCGCGGAACCCGCTTGAATCAAGATACCAGTTTTGGTCATACGGCCAACCATAGCGTAAATTGCTGCCGCCAAATCCGTAAGCCCATGCGAGGAGCACGAATGCTCCTAAAAAGACACCCGCAACTATACCTATAACCATTGAAACACCAAGGTCGCTGAGCTTCATTTTAAAGTGGCGTCCGAGTTCCATCATCTCTATTTGGATGGGTGGAATAAAGAGGAAACATGAAGTAAACATAAAGCTGCTGGCAATAGTAGCGATAAGCATACCGGTTGCTCCAAAAACAGCAAATCCTCCAACAGCAGAAACGAATAACATACTCATATATGGCATCCAGTAACCATTTGGCAAACCTGCTTCAGCGCGAACCTTACCGGCGGCAAAACCGCATATAAGAACGTAACCGAAGAACAGCAAACCGGCTCCTATACCCATATTAGTCCATATACTCCATCCTATTATTGAGGCTATAGATATGATGATGAGTACAAAAGCGCTTTTATAACTCGTCATTTCATTGCTGTCATTCATTTTTTTCTTGCCGAAAATATGAAGGAAAACATTTTTAAGGTGGTGACGTGCGGTAACTATTGCCAAAATAGCGTATGCTAAAAATGATCCAATGCTTTGCTGGAATTGCCAGGGATAGCCATTTATTCCATTAAAACTGAAATAACCAAATAGGTAGAATAAACTGAATATAAGATAAGATATCCAGATAGTGAACAGAATATCTGTTTCAATCAAGAGAGCTATAGCGAGCATGCAAAATACTACGGTATAAGTTGTACTGCTGAGATATGCTTTTAATGCCGGGTTTTGTACTTTTGAGGCAAAAGTATTGCCCCACAAATTAGCGTCGAGAGGCGCAGGAATATTTGGATAATAGAAGTGAATTCCTTTTAACATTACTAAAACGAATGTTATGGCAAAACCTAACCAAAGAATTTTATTTAAAAAGATTGAACGTTTATTGCCGTTATCATCTTCATCTGCGTCAAAGAGAACTCTTGGCAGTATGTTCATAGGGAAGGTGAATCTCTCGTTCTCAATCCATTGTTTGCGCATAATTATATTAAAGCCAAGAAAACCAACAAACAGTCCCATTATAAGAATAAGCCAAGCTCCAACAGGTTTTATCCATGCACTCCAGTCAATATAACCGTTTAAAATAAATTTAATTCCTGAGATACTGAACATGTTATCCGGTTTGACTATTAGATTATCTCTTTCGTTTGCGCCAAGTTTGTCAAGATTACTTTCACTCACTATAGATTTGCCGGAATAAATAGCTTCAACAGCTTCGTTATTCATAAAGGCAATATCTTGTATCGCTGTTGAACCGGAGCCAACAAGACCTATTTCTATAGTCAAATTTTCTTTTAGTTCTGAGGGTATCAAAATCGGATTTGCGCCAATCCTTTGAAATCCTGTCGGTTGAGAAAATGTTGGTCTGGTGTCTGAAACTCCTGTAAGCACCGGATACCAAACTCCATTATCAGGTTTAATACGAACATAATAATATGAAGTTCCTGTAAGATTTGAGGCATCAACTAGACATGTGAAGAGGAACTTTTCGCCTGGAACAAGCTGTGTGTCTCCCTTAGCGTTAGCTTTTGGGATGACATATGTTATGATAGATTCGCCTTCAGCGCTCTTATTTGTTAAAACAGGAGAGATACCTTTGCCATTTCGCCATGACATATCTTCCCAGACAATTTGCGCTTCACCTGAGGTAGAAAAAGAGGCACCACCCAGTTCCTGTTTGTCAAATTTTGGATCTGGAATAAGATTTTTACCGTGTGCCCAGAGCATATCAGGCATGCTGTCCAAAGTTTTCCAATCATTATAATGCACAAAAGCATGGCTGGTTGCAACTATTCGGTGCCACATACCTTGAGACACGAGCGGAGCTGATATAAGCAGTGCTGCATAAATAAATACAAGTTCAGGAGCTGAGATCTTAAGTGTTTTCCTGAAAAGGTATAAAATAGCGCTTATGCCCATAACTATCAATATAACGCCGATAGCGCTGTTTGGCGGGGAGTTTTCTGCAAATGGACCACCGGCCAAGTAACATTCTTCAAATTCAATCCAAATAGCCATTGCGACAATGGCGAATATACAGACAAAGAACGAACGAAGAGTTAACCCACGAGTTTGTAAAGTTTGTTTTGTGGTTGCTGCCTGAGGCACAGCTTCATTATTATTGGGCGTTAATTCTGACAAAATAATTTTTCCTCTTTACTATTTTTTTAACACTATTGTATATTCTACAATATCCTTAAAGTTGTGTCAAGATAAAATATGGCGGTGAAATGAAATTTATATCAAATTTTTCCTGTTTTTTGTTTTAGATATCTTTATTGATTGTCGTTATTATAGATAAGAACATTCAAAAGATGACATTATTTTTTTAAAATAGCGACATCATAAGGAGATAAAATAACTATGTTATTGTTGTATTCTCCTTTGATAACCGAGTCAGCACTTATACTTATATGTTTTTCTTGATCAGTATGGTTAATAACAAAAATATATTCTCCGCGTTCATAAACTTCGACCCACTTAGGCAAGTTTCCATATTTAGGTTCAATTCCTGCCTGTTTTAATGCCCAGAATAATGCTTTTTTTTGCGTATCTTCATCAAAGAATGAAGCAAAGTATATGGCTTTTCCTTTGCCGTATTCATTCATTGATATCACAGGAACACCTTTATATACATCACTGGAATAAATAGCTTTTTGTTCTGCAGAGAGCAACTCGATGTCTTCAATCCATATTTGTGCTTTACCGTGAAATTCAAGACCGTTATCGCTGAATAATATATCAGCAGTAGTATCTTTATACACAACATGTGGAGAAAATAAAGCTTCATTATTTCCTGTATAGTCCCGCATATAAGTACCGGCGACCGAATTGATACCAAAAAGTTTATTAAGCCCTACTGGCGCTATAGAATCATAGTAATTATTATATTCATCTCGCCACGACAACTGCGGATAAGATAATATTATACCGCCGTTTTCAACATATTTATATAGTTTATCTATAAACTCCTCACTAAGATGCATCTGACCTGTTAAAATTAATATTTTGTAGCGAGAGAAGTCTCTATCTGTTGGTATAATATCTACCGGTATATTATTGTGATAGAGCGTGCTGTACAACGCGTATATTATTTTAGAATAATTTAAATGTGTACTTATCCTGCTTGATTGGTATGCAAAAATATTATTGTAATCACTAAACAACGCTATCTCAGGAGTGGGAAGCGGGCAATTTTCAAAAATATGTGATAGTTCAGCAAGCTCGTCGTAAGTATTTTTTGCTGCTTGGTATCTTCTTTTCGGAAGTCCGTTGTACTCAATCAATCCCTGCAGTTCTTGTTCTTGTCCTGATAAACAGGTACGCCATCTAAAAAAGCTGTATCCGCTGCAACCGTGAGCGAGTGCAGTTAATGCCCATTCCTTTATTCTTAGCGGATCCGGCACCTTACTTTCGTCAAGCGCTCCTGTTCCGGTTTCAGTGATCCAAAATTCTTTATCAGGTTTTATCTGGCGAAATATGTCAAGTGCCATCGTATTTAAATCCATTGTTGATATGTCAAAATAAAGGTCATCACATGCAACGTCTAAATCTTTAAATAGAAGATAATAATCAATTGGGTCAAAGATGGGACCCATTCCATTTGTCTCAATAATAGCATTTGGGTAGTAGAGACGAAGTGTTTTTTCCTGTTCTGTAGCAAATTCTATATACTGATTACTGTTAAAACGGCGGCATTCTAAGCGTAGTGATGTCAAGATAAAAGTTCCTTCTTCCATCCTTATCTCTGACCAGTCTGAGTAGTCAAGGCTCCAGAATTTAGTTTTCCAGCAGGAGTTTAGGTTTTCAATAGTTTTGTACTTATTTTTTAGATAAATTCGAAATTTCTCTTGGCAAGATTCACAAAAACACTCGCCTCCAAGTTCGTTGTCAAGCTGCCAGGCAATGATGTTTTTATGTTCCTTAAACTCATCTGCCATTTTTTTTGTGATGTCGCAAGAAAATTTTCTATAAAGCTTATTTGATGGGCAATAATGGCGGCGCATTCCATGTTTATGTCGCTCTCCGTTTGCCGTTACACGGCAAACTTCCGGATGTTTTAAAGTCAGCCAGGCTGGAGGAGTTGCTGTCGGAGTACAAAGCATAACATTAATATCGGCTTCTTCCATTTTAGTTATAATTTCGTGAAGCCAATCAAAGTTATATTCTCTTTCTTTTGGTTCCATGCTGCTCCATGCAAACTCAACAATACGGACAAAGTTAATGTTTGCCTCTTTCATTAAACGAATATCAGTATCCCATCTATCTTTTTGCCAATATTCAGGGTAGTAAGCAACACCTCTGTACTTCATAATATTATCTCTCTTTGAATGCTTTTATTGTTTGTTTAAATATTGTTTATGCGCAATTTTATAGTTTGAAGACTTATCTTCTACTTGTGCTGCACCGTGGCATTCACAGCCGGCACATGATTTTAAAATACAGTCGTCATAACTTGGTTCTATACACTCGCCGGGGTTAACGCTCAAAAATCGTTCATCATCCCAGTCGCCATTTAAGAAATCTTTTATAAGTGACATATCTCCTTTTATCTCATCATAATTCCACCCCAAGTACTCCGCACATTTTTTTGTATATTCTCTATCCTTATTTGCGGTCGCCACATCAGTATTGATATAAGTTGCCCATTCATATTCTTTGTACCAATTTTGTTCCATCTCTATAAGGTAATCAGCATTATCTTCACCATACTGTTCTATATAGAATTTCCTTGTAGTTTCAACACGTTTTTCACCAGGTTGTAAAGTTCTCTCTATCCAACCGGATGTATACCAGTAAATACCGTGATGCGCATCAAAATAACCTTGATATTTTTCTTTTGAACCGAGAAGTATGGTTATACAGTCATGACCGCGCGGTACTATAATAGGTATTTTTGCCTCAAGCCCAACAGTCCCGTTACTGCAAAGAGCATAACCTAATAAAATGGCGTCATACTTACTGCCATCCAGCTTTATAGTATCAGCTATTTCTGTTATTTTATCTTGGAGACCTTTCCTTAATTTTTCAGGCTCTTCGTGAAGACCCTGAGGCATTTGATACATATCTACTACATGAGGGCTATTTACTGCCGCCAAGGCAAATTCTCGAAAAAGTACTTCGCAAAAAATTACTGCTAAATGCATCTTTCATCTCCCAACGCAAAAATATTTTAACTCTGCTTCTTCAACTTTGGCTTTATCATAGATGTTTCTCAAATCAAAGAAGAGATTTCCTGCCATAAGTTCTTTTATTTTATATAAATTAATGCTTCTAAATTGATTCCATTCTGTTACTATCAACAGAGCATCAGCACCTTTTGCCGCGTCATATTCATTCTCAGCATATTCTATGTTATCGCCAAGATAAAACTTTTTGGCATTTGAAGCAGCAGCAGGGTCAAAAGCAGTTATTTTACAGCCGCATTCTAATAACTTTTCAATTATAGTTATAGCCGGAGATTCCCTGACATCGTCAGTTTCCGGTTTGAACGCGAGACCGAGAACAGCTATTTTTTTATTACTCAAGTTTTCATTATTAAATTCACTAATAACTTTTTGCGCCATCCAGATTTTTTGTTCTTCATTGACATCAATAACCGTCTTTACTAGTTTCATATCAATGCCGGCAGAGTCACCGATCATAGTAAGAGCATGAGTGTCTTTTGGAAAACAACTTCCTCCGTACCCTGGACCGGCATGCAAAAAATATTTTCCAATACGCTTATCTAGTCCTATAGCATTAGAAACTTGTTTGACATCCGCCCCTATAACTTCGCAAAGTCGACTTACTTCATTTATAAATGTTATTTTAGTTGCCAAAAAGGCGTTTGCCGCATATTTTATCATTTCTGCTGTTTCTGTGTTTGTGAATACAAATGGATGATTATTTATATACAGTACACGGTAAATTTCCTGCATTATTTCTTTTGCGTGGATACTGTCTGTACCAATAACTATTCTATCCGGATGCATAAAGTCATTAATGGCAGAACCTTCACGTAAAAATTCAGGATTGGATACCACATCAAAATCAACATTTACTCCACGCTCATTTAAGGTTTCTAATATAATATTTGCCACTTTTTTACCGGTTCCTATAGGCACAGTTGATTTATTTACAATCACTTTATAGTCATCCATATACTTTGCTATGGATTTTGCAGCGTCTAAGACATATTTTAAATCTGCTGATCCGTCTTCTAATGGAGGTGTTCCAACCGCAATAAAAATAACGGTACTATTTGTAATAGCCTCTTCAATATCAGTTGTAAAACTGAGTCTGCCATCTTTGACATTTTTTGCGACAAGATCTTCCAGTCCGGGTTCATATATTGGTATGATACCTTTTTTTAGTGAGTCTATTTTAGATTGATCTACGTCCATACATATAACATTTAAGCCAAATTCAGAAAAACAAGCGCCGGATACCAGGCCGACATAACCTGTTCCTATTACAGATATTTTATTCATCATATATACCTCATTCTTTGTATAATTATTTCCAACTTTCGGCGCATTTTTCTATTTTGCTGCATCCGCCTTCTTTACATTTTTGCCACCTGCAGGTTGGTCCCAAATTATCAAATATTATTGGTACAGCTTTTTGTACTTCCTCTCTTATCTGTTCAAACATCTCGCGAATCTCCCATTGCGCACGGCTGCATAAGCGGTGTTTACACATTTCTATAAGTTCTCTGCCGTTCACTTTCATAACTATTTCAGTTTCACAGCCGTTTGGAAGTACAAATCTTGCATCTTGATTTACTGTTTCATTATTTAGTTCAGGATATTCATTGTGCAATATTTGTTGAAGCTCTTCATATTCTTTTCCGAGGTATTCCATAATTCTTTCGTATTTTAAATTAGCAGCGTTTGAATCCTTAATAATATGCGGAGTGATATAGCAAAAATCAGCTTTATCAACATAGCGTTGAGATTGTTGAGCATAAGATGCTATCCTGTGTCGAACTAATTGATGGGAACAAGCGCGTGAGATGCCTGAGATGGCAAATTGAAAGTCGATTTGTTCAATTATGCTGAAATGACCGCGTGAGAGTACTTTATCGCGTAACCAGATACCCATTACTTCTTCACTTTCCGGAGCCACTATTCCTTTAAATCCGTTTTTGCTGTAGCAAACCCTCGCCGCAACATACATAGGGTAGAGCGTTCCTGTCCAATTAGATAATATTACCGATAATTTGCTATCTCTATTTGTCATTGAATTATTTTACCATAATTTGACAAAATATGCTATAATATATCTATGCTTTTTTTTAATATAATAGCTGTTATTATAGTACTTTTCGCAATAATTTCCTTTTTTAGAGAATTATCGAGATATAAGTTTACAAGAAATGTCAGTTCACTCCTTGTCAGACTTTGTATGTCCGTTCTACTGTTGTTTATGGTGTCTACTATCATTTGTGGCATATATATATTTGACTTAAATGATCCTGTTGGTATATACAATATTTGGACGTTATTTTGGTTTGCTGAGTTTATGATAGCGATATCTGTTATAATACTATCATTTGTAGAAATAAAATATTTTCGCGTTTATTCCTCAAATAATAGTAAAAGAGTGACTAAAGGGGATATTGATGAAATAATCAATAATTATAAAAAGGATAAAAATAATGATAACTGAAAGAGATGTCTTTTATTTAAAATATGCGCTGCGGCTTGCTAAAAAAGGCGGAGCAAAGACTATGCCAAATCCAAATGTAGGAGTTGTAATAGTTAAAGATGATGTGATCGTCGGACATGGGTATCATAAAAGATATGGTTTTTATCACGCAGAGGTTTACGCGATCAAAATGGCTGGAATGAAAGCTAAAGGAGCTACATGTTACGTTACGCTCGAACCATGCAGTCATTACGGTAAGACTCCTCCTTGCGCTATAGCATTAGTTAATGCCGGAATTAGTCGTCTTATCTATATAAGCGGTGATCCAAATCCCAAAGTGTCAGGATGCGGAATAAAAATTCTTGAAGACGCCAAAATAACAGTTGAAAAATGTAATGAGTTAGAATCTGTTGATCATAAACTTAACGAGGCTTGGAGGTACTTTATTGTGAGTAAAATGCCTTTTGTTACGCTTAAAATGGCTACTGGTTTAGATGGTAAGATAGCAACCGTTGATGGGGAATCAAAATGGATAACAGGCGAAGGCGCGCGGAATGATGTTCAGCGTCTTCGCGGACAGACAGCGGCAATCCTTACAACAGCTGATACTTTGATAGCTGATAACGCAAAATTAACATACCGATTAAAAGGAAGTGGTGTGCAACCGTTACGGATAGTGCTTGATGCCGACCTTCGTACAGATCCGGATGCTGATATATATAATCATCCGATAGGTTTGGGGCGTACTTTGCTTTGCACAAAAAAAAGTAATGACATCTCTAAGTATTCAAATAAAAATGTTGATTTTTACTTTGATGATGACAACGGAGAGCATATAAACATGGTGAAGTTGTTTAAATATTTGGGAGAAATTTCAATAACGAGTATACTAATAGAATCGGGTGGTGTTTTCGCTGCCGCCATGCTGAAGGAGAAGCTGGTAAACCGTATTTGTTGGTATACAGCGCCAATCATACTTGGCGGCGAAAAATCTCGTTCATCAGTTTTAGGAGCAGGATATGGTGATATATCTTCTGCTCCAAGATTAAAAGATATTGAAATAAAGAGGTTAGGGGATGACATAAAGATAACAGGAATAGTTGTTTAAAAAAATATAATTTCAAAAAAGGGAACTATTTATTATTTGCCATCCTTCATTTTTGCTGTTTGTACTACTGTATAAAGTTAATTGAAAATAGTGTGCAAATAAAAGATGTTCATTTCACCTTCTGGTAAAGCATTCTTTTAAAACATCTCTTCATCAATAGCGTTTAATGACCCGTCTTTATTAAAAATTTCTATTTTAATCTTTGCTTCTTTAAGTGTTTTTTCACAAATACCTTTTAGTTCAGCCGCTTGTTTTAGATATTCAATAGATTTTTCCAATGAAATATCATTATTTTCAAGTTCATTTGCTATTTCTTCAAGCTTTTTTAAAGCCTCATCAAACGTCATTATATGTTTTTCTTTTTTAGCGGGCATAATACTATTTTTCCTCCGCAATAGTGGTATGTTTAAATGAATTAGTATTACCGGCCATATCCTCAGCAATAATTTCTATAGTAAAGTTTTTGGCATCAAATTCAGGGTATCCTGTAGGGATGATTAATCGTACTATTTCATATGGGCTATCAAAAGCTCCGTCAACAGGAACTAGTGCTATCCAGCGGTTATTATTAATCCTAAATTTTCCGCCTTTGATGTTTGAGATACCATTATTTTTGATTATGGCCATAGTAAAGGAAACTTTTGTATGATCCGCGTTAGTCATTGAAGCAAATACAGGTTTTTCATTGTCAATATTAAAATAATCGCTGATCATCTCAGTATAAAGTGGAGAAGCCGGTTTTGCGTATTTGTCGCTGACAATTGTTCTGAAACGATATTTTGTACCATTTTCAAACTGTAAAGTATTAATAGTTATAACTCCTGAAGTTGCTTCATAAACCGCTTTATCATTTTCTATAATCTCTACTATTTCCCAAGGATTGTTGTCTTTACTTATATAGATAGTATACGCAAGTGTATCGCCATCAGGGTCGGTAGCTTGCAATAACAATTCATATTCACCGCTTATAAGACTTCCGCGCAGTGATTTTGGAAATGTTACGCTTGGTGTTCTATTTTCAGGGACAAAGAAAATTTCTGCTGTGTCAAAGTTGTCTGTCCCTATTAATTCAACCATAAATTTTAAATCTTTTGTTTTTGTCGCGTATAACGCACCGTTTTCACCAACAGGTAATTCATAAGAGGTGGGGGATAGCGGTGTAGGATAGAAATATGTCTTTATATTGTTTGTAATGTCAACTCCACTGCTTTTAAGCACTATTCTATGCCATGTAGCCGGATTTTGAGTGCTTAGTAGAGGGGAAGTATATGTGCCATTTACACCACCGCCAATGGTCAATATTTGTTTAGGGGAATTGCACATAACATAGACATAATAACCGTCGGTAGTCATAGTTGTCGGCAGTATTGATTCACGCACTGATTTGCCGTTAGAACCTGGATGAATAGTTATTGTTTCAGGAGATTTTGACTCCGGGTTTATTATTTTGGTTATCCCGCCGCCAGGACCGCTGAGAACATATAAAACATCGTCAAGGAAAAGCATATCGTTGATGATTTTTTGATTATTCCCATTAACTTTGGCAACATTAGTTGCGACACCATGCTCTATTCTGTTTATCATACCACTTCTTGCGTAACCGGTATAAACGATGCCGTTTTTCACTATTATATCGGTTATGTATTCAGGGCTGTCAAAAATGATGTCAACAAATCCTGTTTCGCAGTCATAGTAATAAATCCTGTTTTTAGGTTGAGATACGAAATAAACTTTATTGTTGTCAATAGTTATGTTATCAAAGTATTTGTTTTCCATAGAAATATAGGCGGGAGATATATTATCATCTTTAACTTTATACAGTACAGCCATATTGTCGTTTTCTAAAGCCGCGGCATATAAGACATTTTTGCAAAATTTAATATCGTAAAGCACGGAATTTGTCTTAAAGTTATTTATGATTTTTCCGTCAGTCGAAATGAAATATATACTGCCGTTTAGCGTTGCGGCAGCTATAACCCCATTAGTTTTGTCTATATCTATAGCTATTATCGCGAGGCTGTCCGGTAAAGAAATAAAAGACTTTATTTCTTTACCATCCCATATAAGTATATCACTGCTGTAAAACCCGGATATATATATATTTCCTTGATATTCGCAAATAGACGATGGAAGAGTATTTTCATTAAATGCATAGCTGTTAACAGCCGGCGCGACAATTATCCTCCCTAAACTGCTAAGAACTGTCCCGTCAAACTCTCCCTCAATAAAGTCATTGGCGCTTTTTAAAACTGTTGGATAAACAGAAATAGATGATATATTGTCATCTTCTTGTTCTGTCTCATGACTGTCGTCATCAAGGTTACTGTCAAGGATTTCTTCAAGATCTATAGTATCATCTTTAACTTGATATTTTTTATGTGAGATGCTGTTTATGGACTGTGGATATCTCTGCTGTTTGTAAAATAAATATTCATCTTCTATTGGTTCATTATTTTGAGTAAGTGTACTATAAATAGTGGAACTGCTGAGAGGTATTTGAGGATAATATCCGTTATCGTGCAACAGTCCGGCACCTGGTTTATCAGTAGCATCTATCGCGATTTGCAATACCTCAATGCCGTTAATCAGATATTCTGTATCAATTTTTGAAACCTGAGCTGTAGTTCTTGTGTATTGATTAAGGTTTATCATATTTGTTAAATCATATCTTCCGTAATAATCATATATAGAACCGCTGCCGTTTGTACCGCCATTTCCGGTTGATGAAAAATTATAACGAAGTATGTTTTGCCATTTCGGAGGGATATTTTTTATTACTTGTCCCATATATGGATAAGCCGGATCCGGAGTGATGGATATAGCCATCAAATCATACCCGCTGATTTTTTGTGTATACCAACGAATAAAACCTGCAAGCCCTTCTTCTAACATAGGTTGTACATTAAATAGCGAATAAAGCGTGCTGTTATTACTTCCTCCTATCACGATATTCATATTTTTTGCCGTTGTAGAGAGAGGAATAGTAACAGGTATATCAAAGATTCTTTGCGCTGCTCCGTCCGGCATGACTGTTACCTCTATATTTACAGTTTCACCCGGCTTTGCTTTTAGCCTGTCCGGAACTATTTTTTGTATAACAGCTTTTCCTTTATTTTTTTGATAAGTAAGTCTCATGTTTATTTTGTTCACTGCAAGCGGGCCATAATTTGAAGAAAAGATGTAATACAAAATATCATAAAAATCTTCAGCAGGCATGCCAAACATTCCCATATCTTTCGGCGAAAAGTAGTTGTGTTGATTAATATTCCCATACTCCTTAGTATCAAAATCAATCGATAACTTGAAAGTTCCTTTTGCGTTCGGATCAGGATTTACAGCGTTTGCAAGAGTCAAAAAAAGATAAAAATATAAGATGTCAGCGGTAAATAGAGGATCATTTACTATTTCAACATGACAGGTATCGCCGTAAGCTTTTGTAACATTATTTAATTGTACGTCAACAGGAATAGTTTTTGCTCGCCTTGTGGTATCGCCGATAATAGTGAAATTTCTGTCTCCAATCATTGTGCCGACAACTTCAGTTGGGCTTGCAAGTTTAAATGATGAGTTCGCGCCGCTTATAACTGTATGTACGTACGCAGCGCTCATAGGCATATCAGTATTTCCGATACCATTAAATGGATGCCCAAATGCCAAAACAGTATCACCCTTTACATAAGTTACCGTTCCAACAGCGGATAAATTAATATCGCCGTACATGTATGATACCGCAACAGCGCTGCCCGGCTTTAAAGTATTATCAAGTTTAACTCCTCCGCCAATCTTTGTCCCAAGTGGCAGTGTGGCAATAAAAGCATTATCAAATAATGGGCTTATTTTTGACAAAAAATTCTGTGGAATCCCTTCTTGCGCTATTACGGGTGTTTGAAGAGGAGTCATTTTTATAATGTTTTTTGAATCATTTGCCGTTGAATTTGTATCTTTTGTGACAATTAATCCATCATAGATATGGTTACCTATCTGTATAGATCTATTTGTTTCGCCATTTATTTTTTCTTCAATGCTTGAGGTATCTCCTATCATAGATGCAATAGGAGTAACTCCGGATACAGGTTCATTTTGAAATGACCAACCGTAAGCGTACGCGCCGATAAGACGGTCTTTTATATATATTGGGCTGCCGCTCATGCCGGCAACGCCGTTCATTTTTCTATTTTTGAGCGTTCCTCCGGTAACTTCTATTAAAATCATATCCATACCAAAATCAGCTTTTGTAAAGACATCAACAATCTTGATAGGGAAACGTTCAATCTTTTGACCTTCAAGTACTGTTAGCCCATATCCGGTCATACCAGCTTTGACTTCACTTAAAGCCATAAATTCTTTGTCATTCCACTCAATGGGTGTGAATGCAAAAATTGCTGTGCAAAAAATAAGTGTCAATGAAAATAAAAATATCTTTCTCATAGAGTCTCCTTCTTCATAATTAGTAACTATTTTATCAAATCTAAAATTTTTGGTTCTCGTTTTATAAAAATTGTCTGGCCAATGCCATGTTTCTCTAATACATTATACCCCATATACAGACTATTTCCAATCTGACTTGCTGCGTGAGTATCTGAGCCGAGAGTTATATATCTTCCACCGTATTCAATATACTTATCAACAGCAAATTCCGGTGCGGTTAGCGGTTTTCCGATAATTGCGTTTCTGGTGTTTATTTCTATAGCTATACCGCTATCAGCTGCTAATTTCATTATTTTATCCATACCATCATAGTATATGGTGGGTACTTCTCCGTTGATAGTTCGAACTCCGCATCTTTTCGGATAGTCAATATGGGCTATAACATCAAATAAGTCGCTTTTTATAAGAGCTTCTAAGTCGTTATAGTAAACGTTATAAAGTTTTTCAAAGTCAGCGTTTGAGAGTATCATCTTATCTATTTGATCTAAAAAATTGAATTGAAGACCGAAACAAGAAACATGAACAGAGCCCAGTCTTACATCTAAATTAGGTATTTTTTCAATCATCTCCTTAACATCGCTTTCTAAAAACGGCTCATAATCTACTTCTAATCCATTATAAATCTCTATCTCATCACCATATTTATCCCGCGCTTCATTTACAGCTATTATTTGAGTTGATGGATTGTAATACCCATATTCAGGATATGATTTATTACTGTCATGATGTTCAGTAACACATATACCTTTTAGACCTACTTTAAGTCCATGCTCAGCAAGTTCGTTAACACTGTTTTTCCCATCAAATGAGCCAACGCTGTGCATGTGATAATCATACAATTTTTTTACATCAGTTTTCATATATTAAGTTTACTGCTTGTCCCTTCATTATTTATTTCAAAATTATATACAATAGGTGTTGTGATAAAATTGAACTTCTTATTGCATTTTTGTTGCGCCATTCTCATGGCTCGTTTGACAATATCGTTTCTATCACTCCGGTTTGGTGAAATCCAAAAGACCATACCTCCGCCTGAAAGTCCGCCAAGCATCATAAATCCGTAGTAATCGTCACCCAGTTTATTTTTAAGATTTTCAATTATTGTTTCTGTATAAAGATTTGTAACTTCCGGAATTATTAGACGTAATTCATTATAAAAGATATCTGTTGTTAGCTTTGATAGATTTTTAATATCGCCACATGAGATATATCTGTAAAAATCATCAAATTTTTTAATTATTGACTGACGGGCATGTGCGGCGTCTTTATTTTTAAGTAAATATTTTTCTGTTACTTCCTGTAAAGTTTTTGTGACATTAATAGATAATCCGCCGTGTACAAGCACCATAGAGGACGTAATTTTCTCTTCCGCTTCTTTACTAAGATCTATTCTGTTATATTTCGGCAACAATTTTCCACGTTTAGCGCTGTCACATTCAGCTGCTTGACCGTAAAACCCCTTAATTCCGCCTATTATTCCTCCGGTATCCTGCCATCCTCCACTGGAACCTCCAAGCCACTCTGCAAGAGTTACTCTACTCATAACGAGTTGTGTTTGTGTTTCTGACGGTAACGTTCCTTCCAAAGAAGTTATCTGATTACTTGCTCGCATTAAAAGTGTTATCAGACTTGCGAGTAGGTTAGTTGAGACCGCAAATCGAGATTGCGGCGGTATATTTTCCACTTCAGATATAAGTTCAAAACCTTTTCCGCTACCAACTAAATGACCGAGTAATCTTTCTAACGATTGTCCTTTATTATTAAGGTAAGGCGGAACTATGCCTGAGGCTATAACTGCAGCTTTTAATAGTGATAATTCACCATTTTTTAGATTAAAAACATCCTCTATACACTTTATTTTACACTCTTTCACCAAGTCTAAAGAGCGAAGCTTGATAACTGGCTCATCTATGACTCTAAATAATGTCTTAATAGGCGTTATAGGACGCTTATTGCTTCCGCTCCGGCATAGATTTACCGCCATATTTATAACTTTTGCACCTTCAGGAAAGTCAGTCGCGACAAAGAAAATATCTGACCAAGCAGAGTGAGTGAAATCAAGCCTTACCGGTGTGTTTTCTATTAAACAAGGATAACGGCCGTTTTTCTTTTTTTTCAAAGAAGAAACTATGTTGAGCGAAGTCTCATCAACATCTGCTACGCGAAAAATCCATTGATTCCCCACATTTTCTCTGACTGCTTTAGTTACCTCATCTTCTAACATCTCATAAGTTAAACGGTAAGTGGATTCTTGAATTGCTAAAAGCGGCAATTCTTTTCCTTTGCATGAAAGCTGCAAAGCTTCTGTGATTCTGTTTTTTCTTAAAAGAGATGTAACTTCGGAAGTAGGTTTTGTATCGCTACGAGAAGAACATAACCCAGCTAATTTTGAAATGAGAAGAGTGGCTTTTATGCGTGAAGTATAACTATTAGTATTATCGGTTCTGTATTTTATAAGTTCTTTAAGATCTTTTTTTAAACAAGTTTTGCTTGTATTATATAGCAGATCCTCCAAGTATGGAGCTTCTGTGCCAAAACTATTTAAAAATTTAACCATTAATTCACGCAATTACTTCAGCTTATCCTTTATTAAAGTATCTGAAAGTAGATACAAGGCTTCATCGCGCTCTATACCGCTTAAAGCGAGCGCTATCTGTGCGTTTAGTAAACCATATTTAATTCCTATATTATATCTGTTACCGTTTATATTTTTAGCGAAATATTTGCTGTTGTCAGCTAAGATTTGCAGTGCGGGGGTTATAAAAGAATTACTTTTCTTGGTCTTTTCTATAATATCAAAAATGTTAGAAGTTAATACATGCATACCAAAAAAACATAAATAATAACCGTTTCTCATCCCAAGAGTTTGAAGTTCAGTCTCCGCTGTTGTAGCAGATGGCTTTTCCATAATTCTCGTTATTTTATAAGCATCTATCGAGTTTATATATTCTCCGGTCAATGTCCCGTAATGGCGAACTAAATGTTCTCTGGTTGGGTTGACTGCCGATACTGAACATTTTTCCTGCTCTGCCAGTTCTATTAGTTGTGCTGCACAATTTTTATTTTTATTATTCGAGATATATAAATGATCTGACAAAAGAAGCAAAAAATGGTCGCTTCCGGCAAATTCTTTTGCTCTATACAAGGCATCAGCATAACCCTTTGGAGAAGGCTGCACTGTGAAAGTTAATGATGAAAGCAATTTTTCAAGCTTTTGGCTTTCTTTTTCATCTTTTACTGACAGCAGCGTGTTAAAAGCTTTTAGGTATTTTTTTTTGTCATCAGCACTGCAAACAAGATTAATGTCAGTAATCCCGGCATTAAGTGCCTGTTCAGCAATAATCTGAATTACAGGTTTTGTCTCTCCATCGCTGTCAACAAGAGGTATCATTGAACGTTGAAAAGAATCGGCTGTTGGATATAAATGCTCAGATTTTCCTGAGGCAGTTATAATGGCTTTTTTTATTTTCATAATTTGTTTTTCTTGTCAAATATTTTCATTTGCAACTGTCAATGCTTGAGTTAGATCAATATCTCCAGTGTATAGTGCTCGTCCAAGGATTACTCCTTCAAGGATATTGGTGCTATTTAACGCTATAATATCGCTGATATTGCTCATGCCTCCGGATGCTATAACTGCCATATCGCTTCCTTTTGCAAGATCAACAGTCTCTTGTATATTTGGTCCTGCAAGCATGCCATCGCGGCTTATATCAGTATAGATAATCCTTTGGGCTCCATATTTTTTAAGTGATAAGGCAAGTTCTATAGCACTAAGTTCTGTAGTTTCGAGCCATCCTTTTACAGCTACTTTACCTTTTTTCGCGTCAATACCGAGAATCAGTTTATCACCAAATTTTTGGAATATTTTTTTTGCCCACTCTTCATCGGTAACAGCTTTTGTCCCGATAATACACCTTTCAACGCCGAGCAGGAGTAATTTTTCTATTGTTTTTTCATCTCTTATACCTCCGCCTACCTCTATAGGTATTGAGAGTGTTGCTGCGATAGCTGCTATAATTTCATGATTTGTCGGTAATCCACTTTTTGCGCCGTCAAGGTCAACAATATGAAGTCTTTCCGCTCTCAAACCTTGCCAATGAAGTGCCATCTTTATTGGATCATCACCATAGATAACGCTTTTTGAATAATCACCTTGACTCAGTCTGACGCATTTGCCGTCAAGCAAATCTATAGCAGGGATAAGTTCTATCATGTTTCGTCTCCTTGATTTTTAATTTTAAATACCTAACTTTAGACACCATATTCCATAAAATGGTTTCTGTTATTATAAAACATTCCGTATAAAATCGGCAGTTGTATTCCTGCTTGTATATAGTTTTATTCCTTCATTTTCGTCTATGTATAATAATTTATCAGAAATAGGGTATGCGGCGCGAGAGTATTCGTTTTGATTGTTATTGTATAAAAAATAGTCAATTCCCATTGCTTGCGGCAAAAGCGGTGAAACTGTCAAATTATCGCGTGACGGAACTGAGATAATTAATCCTTGTGTAAAATTTGGGAAGCGCTGCACAAATTTGTTGAAAAATGAGGGCAATATTAAGCGTGTCGCGTCAAGTCCGTCATTAGTTTTGAATTTCAGCATTATCGGAGCAATATCTCCTATGACGCGCGCCTCGTTGGTTTTTACAAACGAACAGCTCCATTCAAGGTTTTTTATAGCGTTATCTTTATCTTCTTCGCTTATATTGTCATCATCAAGGTATTTGAAGACCTTTTTTTTGCTTTGTACATATTTAAGATTAAGAACAGCGCTGTTTTTATCATTTGATTTTTTTAGCATGGGATAGATGTCATTTTTTAGTTCAGAGATGGAGGTGTCTTCTTCCTCTGTAGCTTCTTTTATGCCTTCAAAAGCAGCATAGCAAATTGTTTGTAGTTTTACATACCGAGATGCCTGAAGGATTTTTGTAAAATGCTCAAGATTGATATGAACTCTTTTGCCGTCTATAAAAAATGCCCAGAATTTTCTTGTTGATTTTATTGGTTTTATATCCTTAAAATTTTTATTTAGCATTGTGTAAAGTATATTTTTACCAATAAACACACGAAAATTTCCCGCAACGTTAAAATATATAATTACCTGCCATAGGATGAAAATATAAAAAATTATAAAGATAATATTCATATAAACTCTCAGTTGTTTTCTGTATTTTTTTACAGTGTGTCGGTATCTTCTTTTGTACGCATTCTTTAATTTTATGCGGTATAATTTTAATAGAATCAATTACTTGCATTTTGTAGATACTTACTGTAAAAATAATACATAATAATAATATTATCCAAAAAAAAAAAAAAACCTTTAAAAATACTGGACTATTTTTATTGAATTTAGTATAATAAAGATAACAATGGAGGAGGCGCAATGTCAAGTATCATTCAAATTTCCGTTTTTATGGATAACAAACATGGCAGACTCTCTACTATAACCGGAGCGCTCGCTCAAGCGAATATCAATATTTTTGGTTTTTGTGTTGTTGACAGTGAAGATTTCGGTATCATAAGACTTGTTGTCGATGACACTAAAAAAGCTGTAGATGCGCTTCATAAAGCGCAATTAGCTGTAAGTTCAACTCCTGTTTTATTAGTCGAAGTGAAAGATATGCCGGGTGGCGCGAAAGATGTATTTGATATTTTTGCGAAACGTGAAATATGTATTGACTATTCTTATGGTGTCAGGAGTGCGGTTATAGCTTTTGGGATCGAAGATGTTGATACAGCTGCTAAAATACTCATGGAAGAAGATATTAAGCTTCTAAGCCTGGACGATTTAAAGAAAATTCAATAACAAAATATTAAAGAAAGAGAGTTAAAGTAGAAATGCAAAACAGTACCACATACAGTTCTACATATCTGATAATTGTTATCGCATATGTAATAGTTATGCTCGCCATTGGTTGGTGGTGTATGAGACGAACCAAATCTGTTGGCGACTTTTTTTTGGGAGGGCGCAATCTGGGACCGTGGATGAGCGCGTTAGCCTTTGGAACGACATATTTTTCAGCAGTAATTTTTATTGGTTACGCCGGAAAATTGGGCTGGCAATTCGGTATCTATACCATGGGCATCGTCCTTGGTAACACTCTGATAGGAACTATTTTATCGTGGTGGGTTTTAGCCGGCCGTACTCGTGATATGACAGTAAAGCTTAACGCGCAGACTATGCCGGAATTTTTGGGAAGAAGGTATGACAGCAAACCACTGCAAGTACTAGCAGCTCTGGTTGTATTCGTCTTTTTAGTTCCGTATTCCGCGTCTGTTTTAATGGGGCTCAGCTATCTTTTTGAGATGACTATGCCATTTGCTATTCAAGGTTTAGACGCATACACAACCGCGTTGTTATTTTTGACTTTAATTACAGGTGTATACCTTACAATGGGGGGGTACTTCGCTGTTGCCGTTACCGACTTTGTTCGTGGAATAGTAGAGTTTGTCGGTGTTATGTTGATGGTATTTTTGCTTGCAAAACATTTTGGCGGATTTTCTATAGCAACGAGTGAATTGCTCGGTGATAGGACGATAATGGCTCCGGTTATGAATGCTATAGTTCCTGTAGGATCAGGGACAACTCCACTTTTTGAAATGAAGGGGGTATGGATACTAATTGCGCTTATTATTATTACCAGTATAGGACCGTGGGCATTGCCGCAGATGGTGCAAAAGTTTTATTCCATACGAAGCAGGTTTGACATAAAACGAACAATGGTGATTGCCGGGATATTTTCACTTTTCATGGCTTTTGGTGCATATTTCAGCGGAGCGTTAACACACCTGCAATGGGGTAGTCAGCTGCCGGCAGATTTGATGGGACAAACAGGACCATTATTTGACAAAATAATGCCTTATTTTATAACTCATAGCGATTTAGGTCTTCCTGTATGGTTAGTTATGGTTATAGTATTAACAGTATTTTCAGCATCTATGAGCAGTTTATCATCTCTCGTTTTGGTGTCGAGTTCTGCTATAACAATAGATATAATAGGTTTGAAATTTGATAAAGATAAGCATCCCAAAAAGATGATGGCCATTATGCGATTTTTCTGCTTATTGTTTGTTGCTGCGTCACTTTTCCTCGCCCTTGTAAAATTTGAAGTTATAGTAAACTTAATGGTAATGAGTTGGTCAACGCTTGCCGGTGTATTTTTGGCTCCGTTTGTATATGGGCTTTTCTGGAAGGGGATAACTCGAGCCGGAGCTTGGAGTGGTGTTATAACAGGTTTGCTTTGTGCTGTTGTATTATTTCCACTTTTTGGTTCAAACGGTGTTCCATTTGCCGGAGTTATAACTATAACTGTACCTATGATAATTGTGCCTATAGTAAGCAAATTTACCAAACCATTGTCAAAAGAGCTTATTGAAGAAGCTTTTACTCCTCCCGCTGAGGAATTAAGATAAAAGAAAGGTATGTCGCATGAGTAATATTGATCTGAAAACGAATATCAGAGATCGTGTATGGGAAACTGCTTCTCGTAAAGAGATAGAGGATATTCAACTTGAGAAATTAAAAGAAACCGTAGAGTATTGTTATCATAAGGTACCTTATTACCGCCATAAATTGAGCGAAGCAAATGTTCATCCAAGTGATATCCAATCTTTTCATGATATAAAGCGGTTGCCTTATACTACTAAACAGGATTTTAAGGATACTTATCCATTTGGTATGTTGGCAGTTCCAAAGCAAGAGCTTATGCGTATTCATGCTTCGTCAGGCACAACAGGAAAGCCAACGGTTGTCGGTTATACAAAAAATGATATGGACAATTGGAATGAGCTTGTTGCAAGGATGGCAACAGCTGCTGGTGTGACAGATAAAGATGTTGTACAAATATCATTTGGTTACGGACTGTTTACCGGAGGATTTGGTCTGCATTACGGTTTAGAGCGGTTAGGTGCGGCTATCATTCCGGTTTCGTCCGGAAACACGGCGCGTCAGCTAATGATAATGCAGGACTTTGAACCGACCGTATTAGTCTCAACTCCTTCTTATGCGGCTCATTTAGGTGAAGAGGCAAAGAAAAAAGGAATGGAGCTTGGGCGAGATATTCATTTAAATTGGGGACTCTTTGGTTCTGAGCCTTGGACTGAAGGTATGAGATTGCGCGTCGAGAGTGAGCTTGGGTTGAGAGCAACAGATAATTACGGTATGAGTGAGATTGGCGGTCCTGGACTATCAGGAGAGTGCCATACGGTGCGCGATGGTATGCATATTTCAGAAGATATGTTTATTTGCGAGATTATAAATCCGGAGACGGGGGAGGATATACCGGAAGGACAGTTTGGTGAGATGGTTGTAACTCCTCTTTGGAAAGAGGCGCTGCCTATACTGAGGTATCGCACTCGCGATTTGACATCAATAACAACTACGCCATGCGCTTGTGGTAGGACTACCGCCAGACACGCGCGCATTCGCGGGCGATGTGACGATATGTTGATTATCCGTGGTGTTAATGTATTTCCGACCCAAATTGAGCATATTATTATGCAGAGTGAATATACTTCACCACATTATCTTTTGGTTGTAAAACGTGAAGGAATGCTTGATACTTTAGAAGTACATATAGAGCTTAATGAACAATTTTTTGCGGCAAAAGTAAGTCAATTGGCAGATATACAGCAATCATTATCCAAAGATATTTACTCTGTTTTAGGTTTAAATACTAAAGTAAAATTAATTGAGCCTTATTCTTTAGAACGTAGTCTTGGAAAAGCGAAGCGTGTCAGAGATGAACGGGTTGAAAATTAAATCATGCAGAGGAGTTTGGGATTAGAAATAGTAAATAATATTGACTATACCTTATATCTGGTTACTGACTATCAGTCAAACCATTCAATTGTTACGCAAGTAAAATCTGCTTTATCCGGCGGAGTAACTTTAGTACAGTATCGTGCAAAATTGATGACAAATGCAGATGTGTATAAGGAAGCAAGTGAGATCACTGAGCTTATGCACAAGGCAAAACGTCCGTTGATAATTAACGATCGTGTAGATATAGCGATGGCTGTAAATGCGGACGGAGTACATCTTGGGCCGGAAGATTTGCCGATTAGCGTGGCGAGGAGGATTATGGGAGCAACAGCTATCATAGGTGCCTCTGTATCTTCTGTTGAAGAAGCTATTGAAGCTGAATCAGATGGCGCAAATTACCTAGGGGTTGGCGCCATATATGATACTGTGACGAAATCTGATGCCGGAGTAGGTATAGGTGTACAAACGATAACTGATATTAAAAGCGCAGTTTCAATTCCCATAGTAGGTATTGGTGGCATTAATCTTTTTAACGTTTCTGAAGTTATAAAAGCCGGAGCTGATGGAGTTGCTGTGGTTAGTGCTTTAACTCGCGCAAAAAACATAACCATTTCAGCAAAAGAATTGGTAACAGAAATAAAAAAAGCGCGTTCCTTTTAATTTTAGAGCGCAAAGTTAGGGTGAAATATGAGCTTAAAAATAATAGAAGATACACTAAATCTTAAATTCGCTGAACGTGTTGCCCATACAGAATATATGGATAGCGATGAGATGGTTCGATATTATTCACAAAAAAACGACTGGGTTGAGCGGGCTCGAGAATTTGAAGATATCGTCGGAATTGACTTTCATTGGAATGTTAACGACGGGTTTGAACCTTGGCAGACTCGCGGACGTACAACTAACATGGGACATGCCGAATATATGGAAAACGGCAAAGATTTCGTGCAGGCTGAGCCAAGCCCTTTTAAGAGCTACAACGATGTTTTAGAGTTTGACGCCGTTAAAGAATATGGGCTTACCGATTTCAGCAAATTGGTAGAATATTATCAAAAAAACACTGACCAAGATAAAATAAACTTTCCTGAGCAGTATATAACAGGCGGTTATTATAATAGTGTAGTTTCCGGAGCTATAGCGGTATTTGGGTGGGAGATGTTGCTTGAAGCTATTGGAAACGATGCTGATAAATTCGGAGAAGAGGTGCTTGGGTCTATAGCAGAGCAGTCTGTTCACCACGCAAAAGCTTGGGCTGAAACTGATAAAGAATGGTTTATAACTCATGACGATATGGTTTGGACTGAAGGACCGTTTATCTCTCCTGATTTTTACAGAACGTATATTTTCCCTCGCTATACTGAGATTTGGAAACCATTAAAAGAGAAAGGGAAAAAGATAATATTTTGTTCAGATGGAACTTTTGATATGTTCTTTGATGATATAGCTAAAGCCGGCGCTGATGGATTTTCTTTTGAGCCGACAAATAATTTGGAAAAAGTTGTTACTAATTATGGTTCATCTCATATTTTGATTGCTGGTTCCGATTGTCGTACCTTGACTTGGGGTACAAAAGAAGATATTAAGAATGAATTAGAATGGATTTATGGATTGGCAAGAAAATGTCCTGGATTTATTTTTTGCGCAAGCAATCATTTTCCCGCAAATATTCCTATTGATAACGGTGTGTTTTACTTTAATAAAATAAAAGAACTTGAAAAGAGGTAACGCTGATATGACAAAAAATAACTCTCCACTTATTGTTGCGCTTGATTTTGACAATTCAGCTGATGCTCTTGCTTTGGCAGATAAACTTGCAGGACAGCCGATTTGGTTCAAAGTAGGGCTTGAAATGATGATGTCTGGCGGTATAGACCTTGCAAAACAGCTTACTGAAAAAGGATATAATGTTTTTTTAGATGGTAAGTTTATGGATATTCCAAATACTGTTGCGGGAGCCGTTCGCGGCGTTACTAAAATGGGAGTGAAAATGCTTAATGTCCATGCATCTGGTGGTACAAGGATGATGGAAGCTGCTAAAGAAGCATCTGTAACTGAAGCAAAAAAAAGAAATATAAAACCACCGATTTTAATAGCTGTAACAGTTTTGACCAGCATTGCCGAAGAAGAATTAAATGAGATAGGGCTGTTTCGTCAATCAATTCATGAACAGACATTGCGTTTAGCGAAATTAGCGAAAAATGCCGGACTTGATGGTGTTGTCGCGTCACCGCATGAAGTGCGAGATATCAAAGAGGTATGTGGTAAAGATTTTATCGTGGTAACTCCCGGTATTAGGCTTGACAGTAGTATGATAGACGATCAACGCAGGATAGCAACGCCGAAAAGTGCTGTTTCTGAAGGCGCAGACTACATAGTTGTTGGACGTCCTATAACAAGAGCTGAAAACCCGATGAGTATTTGTAACAAGATATTGTCAGAAATACTGTTGTAGATTTTCACTTTATTTTTAATTATATATTGCATAATTATCTAAATAATGGTAGAATAATATTATGAGAAGCCTACTATTCGCAATAATTTTAGTCATATCGTCATCATTTCTTGGGGCACAATTTACAATAGGTCGTCCCAATACAGATGATCCGAACTCCGGTAACTATACTCCTCCGTCTGTTGGTGGTGGTTATAACCCGGCCGGTGCTCAAAATAATTTGGGCAGAAATTTGAAATTTAATCGCATCTGGATACAGTTTATTGCTCGGGAAGTTGTACGAGCATCAGAAACTGAGTTTTCTTTGCCTGTTGCTTATGAGCTGAACGTCGAAGGCAATAAATTACAGATGAGTGCGGCGAATGTTTTTGAAATTCTTGCTATGACAGTTAGGGATTGGGATAAAAATAAGATTTTTCCTGAAAGTATTCCAGGTGTGACATTTAATATTAAGGGACCATCATTTGACTTAAAAAATGAACCTGTAGAGTCAGAAAAGCATAGAGAAATAGCGCTTCTTAGCCGTGAAATTTTACGCGAAGCTCCACTTATGCTTAGTGATGCAAAAGAAATGAACAATATTTTAACAACTGCTATCAGGTTTGAAAATGACCAACGCCTAACAACTTCACAGATAATGTATGCTATGGCAAAAATTATTGATATTGCAGGAAGGGATGGTATTATACCAAATACGATATCTATTTATAAAATAGGCTCGCCGTCTGACTGGAATAATCCATCAGCGCTTCCGATAGAAGTTATTGTACCGACAGAACCTATACCAATTATCGCGGAATTATTTTTAAATAGAATTTTAGACACAGCATCAACTGAAAAGACTATATATATCAACGATTTGTTTATTACTATAGAGATAGAGCAAGGAATAGTGAAGGGTATTACAGGCACTATTGACCAAAACAATTATCCGGATTTCGTTGTCAGCAGTGGTTCATCGCCGTTTACTTTTGTGATAGACACTAAAACACTTAATGACGGAAACCATACTTTAAAAATTGAAATAATTTCTGCCGATATAAGAGTTGATACTATAGAAAAAAATATTTTCTTTAGCGTTGGAAACGGTAGAATCTCAGAATGAAAATTTTGCTTTAATCTTTAAATTTTTTAGGTACAATTATTATATGTTCAAACAAAAGATATTGTTCAAGATAGTATATTATCCTTCAGAGATATTAGGTAAAAACGCGTCTGATGTTGTTAAAATAACCAATGATACACGTGATTTTATTGCTAATCTCATATATACGATGGATGAAAGCGATGGAGTAGGAATAGCCGCCCCGCAAGTAGGTGTCTCACAAAAAATAATTATATGCCGTCTTTCAACAGTCGGTGATACAGTGCTTATCAATCCTAAAATATCAGAAAAATCTGTAAATACTGTCGTTGGACTGGAAGGTTGTTTGAGCTTGCCGGGACTCTATGGTGATGTGGCATGTGCAACTGAAGTAACGGTTGAGTACCAAAATTATAAAGGAAGATCTCAAAAAATAACTGCTGAAGGAAATGATGCGAGGATTTTACAGCATGAGATTGCACATCTTGAAGGCAAGACTATTTTAGATACCGCTCTTAAAGATAGCTTTGTTTGGATTACAGATGAAGAAGACGAAGATGGCAATCCTATTCACAAACCTGTTTCGTTTGAGAATGCTAAAATATTTTTTGAAAAAATGGCAGAAATTTATAGATAGGTAAAGATTATTTTTGGAAGAGATTGTTTGTGATATGAAAAAAGTAAATATCGTTTATTTTGGAACATCAGAATTTGCGGTTCCTGCTATGCAACAGCTAAGTAGTCACTCAAACATTCTATCAGTTGTCACCCAACCACCAAAGAAATCAGGGCGCGGCGGAGAGTTAAAAGAGTCGCCGGTTTATAACGCCGCTATAGAATTGAACCTACCTATTCTGCAGCCTGAATGCTGTAAAGATGATGATTTTTACGACAAAATAAAAATATTAAACCCACAGTTATTAGTAGTAGCGGCCTATGGACAATTTCTTTCGGAAAGGCTGTTGCAGATCCCTCTATATGGCGCTATAAATATTCACGGCTCACTTCTACCTAAACTTCGTGGGGCAGCCCCTATTCAACGAGCAATAGAAAACGGTGATAACGAAACTGGCGTTACTTTGATTTATATGGTGAAAAAGATGGATGCAGGAGATATTATATGTCAGGCAAAAACTTCAATTAACTTATTAGACACCTACGGTATCTTACATAGTAGACTATCTGAGATAGGTTCCGATCTTATCGTAGATAGCCTACCATATATTATTTCTGGAAATATTTGTGCTACTAAGCAAGAAGAATCTGATGTTACCTTTGCTCCGCCAATTTCTAAAGATGAAAGACCTGTAGACTGGAGAATGAGCGCTGTTTGTATTCACAAAAAAATTATGGCTCTTAACCCAAATCCAGTCGCTACAACTATTTTTAGAGGTCAACCGGTTAAGCTTTACTTAAGCGAGCCATTAGATGAACATAGTGCTCATGATAGTTTACCGGGTTGTATTATTTGTTGTGATCGTAACAACGGATTAGTGGTAGCTGCCGGAGGGTATGGAGCTGTAAAAATAACCTATTTGCAGTCTGCTGGCAAAAAAGCGATGAGTGGAATAGATTTTTGTAATGGGTATCAAATAAAAGTAGGTGAAGTATTCTCTTAAATTATTTATTGAACACCAAATATCGCTGATAACCAGATTATTTTTTTATCCCACATCTGCATTCCACCGCCTTCATGTCCGCTATTGTACGCGTCAATCATTTTAGCTGAAGTTATCCGATTTGCCATAGCGTAAATATTTTCCGGCAATGAATAACTGTCGTTAACTCCAATACTTATAAGAATTGGATAATCAATATATTGCGCAAAATTAATAAGATCAAAATAGCGCAACGTCTCCATAAAGTTATCTCTATTTACGTTGTTATTCTCAACTTCAGGGTAGGGGAAATAATAATGCATATTTCGAGTTATATCACAGTAATAAGGCATATCGGCCGCAACTGCCGATATGTTTTTATCAAGAAACGCGACAATTATAGCAATAGTTGCTCCCATGCCAAGCCCGGATATCGCTATTCTGTTTTCATCTGCTATAACATCGGCATCCGGAGCTTTAAAATTTTTTAATGAATCTATAGTAATCATAGTACGAAATATACCATTTAACAGTTCAAACTTCTCTTTTGATTCCATATTTCGTGAGAGCCTTTGGATAGCGCTTTCTCTTAAACGTATTGTAACCATTTGACCGCTAGGTTCAACTGTAACAACTATAAATCCATTTTGCGCTATAGACGTATTGGGAGATATTGTAGTTGCTCTATCTCCCGGAAGGACTATTACAAGGGGATATTTTCCGGGGTTAACAGGATAAGAAATGTAACCAAACACCTTTCCCATAGAAGTATCATTTATCATGAAATCTCTAACATTTACAGAGGATGTTGAATGGTTTTTTGAGATGTTCCCAAGCACAACATTACGCTCTTTGTCGTCTGTAACGCTCCTTCCTTTTTGTTCTGTCCAAAACTCTTCAAAATTGTCAGGTGTTGATGCTGCTGAGATGATATCGTTTGTATTGTAACCAATATTCATAGCGCTGTTCAAAGTACTTCCTTCAATAACTATATTGGCCTCAACTTTATAAAATCCTGGATATTTTGGATTTAAATAAATATCTTTTTTTGTCTGTGAATGTTGTTGTGATAGCAACGCTTCTCGCTTTTTTTCTACTTGTTGTCCACTGCTGTTTGTCACTATTATATCTAAATTGCTCGTTATCGGTGTAGCAGAGAGGTTATCAAATATAACTGAGAGGGTTACATTCTCTGTATCATTTGGTATTACGTAGTTTTGTGTTGAGATGGTCATTTTTGATAGTTGAGCAAGTCCGGGATTTATTGGCTGGCTGGTTTCAGGAAATATTTTAAAATCCTTACTGCTATTAGCCAGCACCATAGACTCCCATACTTGTTGCTTGAGAGTAGTTCCCCATATACTATCGCCATTTTCAAATTTGATCCTGCCGCCGATGGTTGTGGTTGCTATCACATCTCCCCACGGATAGTCTGCAATAGTCGCTGCAATGCTGCCTAAATGTGAATGCTCGATGTAAGAAGTTTGCGGAGATAAAATAACCAAGTAGGAAAGGTCACTGCCACTTAAATTTTCAAGAGTGATGTCTATTGAAAGATTAGTAAACAGATATTTTAAAATATACTTTGGACTACTAACAATAATTGTATCATTTTCTTTATCAAGTTTAGTTGATATATCGCTGAGATTTGAGAATACAAAAGCGCTTGCGTATTCATCTACTCCGGTTTTATTTAGGAGTTCTATCAAACCAACTCGAATAGAAGTAATATGACCATATTCATTAATTTCAGCCATATAATTTTGTGCTTCTATAGTATATGAGTTGCCAGTTTGCTTTATAGGTATAGATGCGAAAATAGAAACAGGCAACAAAAATATTATTAAAAATATCGATAAAGACAGTTTCACTATTTTATTTAGACAGTAATTTGTTTTAAAAGTTTCAAAATATAACTAATAATTCTTATTCTGCCTTAAAAGGAGACATAGAGCGCAGATTTTTTACAATTCCTGGCAATACATCTATAACAGCGTCAACATCGCTTTCTTTACTGTTTCGTCCAAAAGAAAATCTAAGCGAACCGTGCGCAAATTCGACAGGAACGCCTATAGCTAAAAGGACATGACTTGGTTCCAAAGATCCTGATGTACAGGCTGATCCGGATGAGGCTGCTATTCCGTACATATCAAGGTGCAAAAGCATGCTCTCGCCTTCTATATATTTTACGATTATACTTGCGTTATTTGGAAGTCGCTTGTCTCTGCTACCCGTTACAGCACTATCAGGAATATCGTTTACAAGACCATCCATCAGTTTATCGCGCAATTTTGCTTGTATGATGCTTTCATTACCCATTTTTTCTCTTGCTAATTCCACAGCAGTTTTTAACCCAACAATTCCCGGGACATTCTCAGTACCAGATCTCTTATTTCGTTCATGTCCGCCGCCATGAATGAGAGGCTGAAGGCGAGTTCCTTTTTTTAAGTATAGTGCTCCTATACCTTTTGGTCCATAAAATTTATGGGCACTCAACGAGAGCATATCAACATTAAGTTCTTTAACTAAAGTTGGGATGTGTCCGCAGCTTTGCACAGCATCAGTGTGCATAATAACATCATTTTCTTTGCAGATAGCTCCAAGTTCGCTTATCGGTTCTATAACTCCAATTTCGTTATTAGCGTGCATAATAGTACATATAACAGTATCAGGACGGATAGCTTTTTTCAAATCTTCAGGGTCGACTATACCATTTGAATTTACCGGCAAATATGTGATTTCATACCCTTCATGCTTTGATAAATATTCAAGCGGATGGGTGACTGCATGGTGTTCAATCGCTGAAGTGATAATATGTTTCCCTTTTTTTAAATTAGCTCTTGCCGCGCCGATAATGGCGAGGTTATCACTTTCAGTTCCTCCGCCGGTGAAGATTATTTCGCTTGAGAGCGCACCTAAAAAATTAGCTACGGTTTCACGTGCGTTATTGATTGCTGTAGCAGCTTTTTGTCCTGAGGAATGTATACTTGAGGGGTTTCCCCAATTTTCTGTATAATAAGGCATCATATCCTTAATAACTTCTTCTGCAACCGGTGTGGTTGCCGCATTGTCTAAATAAATTATATTCATATTTAAATTTTCCCTCATTTTGTGGAAAATGTCAAGTATATTTGCCCCTAATACAGAAAAAAGTGTATAATTATAGTATGTTTGAGATACGAAGTGCAAAAATAAAAGATTTATATGATATAGGCGAACTGTGGGTAGAATTGATAAACTTTCACAATAGCTTTGATGATAGGTTTGAAGTGCCAAAAGACGGAAAAAAAGAGTACGTTAAGCAATGCAAAAAAGCAATTTCTTCAAATAATTATTGTGTGTTAATAGCTGAAAACTTATTGACAAAAGAAATAGTAGGGTGTATAATAGGATATATTGCTGAAAGTAGTCCAATATTTGTTGAGCAATATTATGGGTTTATTGCAGATATTTCAGTCACGAAAAAATATCGTGGTCAAGGTGTTGGAACCGGACTTTACAGTGCTATTCTTCAGTGGTTTGCAAAAAGAAATGTTCCAAGTATTCAGCTTAACGCGGCTCATAGAAATGAAATGTCTCAACGGTTTTGGCGTAAACAAGGCTTTAGTGATTATTTAGATCATTTATATATGAGGTTAAAATGAAACAGAAATTTTTTATTATTGTTTGTATTTTTCTTATGTCTGCTGCTGCTTTTGCACAAAGCCTATCAGATTTGAAAATTGCAGATTTTGGATTTACTTTATTTGTTGTAACAACAGAATGGGCCGGTTCTTCTGTACACGGATACATTATAGTAGCCGATAACGGCGAGGCAATCATCGTGGATCCGGTTGATCATTTAACGATGGTTGAAAATACTTATCATTTATCAGATCCAAATACAGGGCAGTTAAAATTATTTATTTCTAATGCGGAACTATTGAACACCGAAATGTATGAATATGATGATTATTCCGGTTTAGTAACTAAAAAAACGACTAATGAAAAATATCGTATAGATAATTATTATGAACCTATTCATGATACGTTGAATATTTTTGATCAAATCATTGATACTTATAATATGAAAGTAAAATATATTATCCTAACTCATGGACACCTTGATCACTTTGCCGCTCTTAATTATTTAGCTCAAAAGACTGGCGCAACAGTGGCTATGAATGTTAATGATGTCAGAGACATCGACGGAAGAATGTTGACTGATGCTGATTTACAAAATAATATACGATCATATCCAAAAGATAGCAATAAAATAAAAGGTTTAAACACTCCGGTTGATATGTATATAGCAGAGGGAGATACTATAATTGTTGGAGATATCGATTTTCAGGTTATGCTCCTTCCAGGTCACTCAAAAGGTAGTATTGCTCTTTACCGTGATAAAGGAGTTGTTCCTGTAGTTTTTAGCGGTGATGTGCTTTTACGTTTAAATGTTGGTAGAACTAATTTTAAAGATGGCACCGGTAGTAACGAAGAGTTATTGAATAGTCTTGTCAGACTAAAATCTTTATCGGAAAATACTGTGGTTTACCCTGGACATGGTACAAATACAACTATTGGTTTTGAAAAAATGTTTAACAGATATCTAAATATTGATTGATATATGGTCTCAAGACAAAATGGAACAGCAAAAATGCTGTTCCATTTTATTATTTATTGCTAACTCATATAGGATGTTGACAGTGTTGAATAAATATTATAATAAACTAAATAAAATATTTAAAGTTATTCTTGTTATAAACTTATTCTTTATAGTAAATAACTTTGCATTGTCACAGATGGTTAGAAATCAGGGCGCAATTGGTGACGTTAGACCAAATCAAAGCGATATTTATAGCGAAAATCATAATATTGATTTTAAAATATTAAAAAAAGCATCCTCTGGTAAATCTATTCACAATAGTACGTATATTATTGTTGCTGATAATAATGAGGCGATTATCGTTGACCCATACGGTGATTATAATATAGTTTTTAATGCAAAACAACTAGTTGATCCAAATACAGGTAAATGTGTAAGGATAATTTCTATTGATGATTTAAACAAAGAATATGTCGTGAGCGGTGATTGGGCTACGGATAAAAAATCAGGAGAAAGATTTATAATATATGTCTACTATACGACGAGTAGCCCTTACAACAGTGTTGAAAATTTTGAGACTATAAAAGAGATTATTGATGAGAATAAATTAGATATAAGATATATATTTATAACCCATGGTCACCTTGATCATTTCGGAGACCTAAATGAAGTAAAAGAAATGACTAACGCTGAAGTAGTTATGCACATCGCTGATGTACGATTAATAGACGGAAGCCGACTGACAGATGATGATATTGATGCTGTTATAAGTAAACAGTTATCCGTATATCCAAAAGATACATATAGATTTCAGGAGCTAAAAACTGAGGTAAACAAACTTGTTACGCATGGAGATACGCTTACCATAGGAAATCTTAGTTTTACAGTACAGCATCTCCCGGGACATTCAATGGGAAGTATTGGGTTATATATAGAAACAGGAGGAAACCCTGTTTTATTCAGTGGTGATGCCTTTTTCAATAATGGTTTAACAAAATTGAAATATGTTGATGGATCAGGAGACAAAGATGAGTATGAAAATACTATGAGATACATAAAAACTTTGCCGAGTAATACAGCTGTTTTATCCGCGACTGGTACTCCCTTCAATATTGAGAAAACCGTTGGCTATCCTAAAGACTAATCTCATATTCTAAAAAATATACCTTTAAATAAATATAAGGTGGATAAAAAACCTATATTATTTATTTTTTATATTTAATTATCAAGAGAATTGTGCTATAATTATTGATAATTCGGATGGTGAAAATTATGTTGTCAAAAGTTTATAAAAAACCTGTAGCTTTTATAACCGGCGCAGGGAGAGGGATTGGACGGGGAATAGCAATAGAACTCAGTAAGGCTGGTTATGATATTGCTGCAAACGCTCTTACTGCTGACCCTAAAAATAAGGAAAAAGGATTGTTTGAGGTCAAAGAGCGATGCGAAGCTTTTGACGTGAAGTTTTTGCCCCTAAAAGCTGATTTGACTGATCTTGCTACGCATGATAAACTTATTCAGGATGTTATTGATATATTTGGGCGGATAGATCTTTTTGTCAGTAACGCCGGTATTGCACCTAAAAATAGAACTGATTTGCTCTATGTAAACGAAGATAGTTATGATGACGTCATTGATACAAACTGCAAGTCAGCATTTTTTCTTTCGCAAAAAGTTGCCAAACAAATGATACTTCAGAAAGAAAATGGAAATGAAACCATAAAACATAAAATAGTATTTATAACTTCTGTATCCTCTGACATGGCATCAATAGAAAGAGGAGAATATTGTATATCAAAAGCAGCATTATCTATGGTTGCTCAATTATTTTCAGTAAAACTTGCAACTTATGGCATTAATGTTTATGAAGTGCGTCCTGGGATAATTATGACTGATATGACCTCTGCTGTACAGAAAAAATATGATAACTTGATTGATAACAGTGATTTATTATTAGAAAAAAGATGGGGAACGCCTGCTGATGTTGGAAAGGCTGTAAAAGCTCTTACAAGCGGTGATTTTGATTATTCAACAGGAACTATCATTGAGGTTTCCGGTGGCATGAATATTAAGAGATTATAGGTAGAGATGTTACTTGATAAAATAGTTATTACATCAGATGATGTTACTATACCACTTTATATAGTAGATACTGCTATAGTTGGCAGTGGAACAGCAGCTCTTAACGCAGCTGTGCAGCTAAAAAGAGGGGGGCATAAAGATATGTGTATCTTCACAGAGGGTGTTGGTATAGGGACTTCTGCATGCGCAGGAAGTGATAAGCAGACATATTACAGGATAGCCGCAACATCCAAGGATAACGATAATATAACTTCAATGGCACAAACCCTTTTTGATGGCGGTTCTATGCATGGTGACATTGCGCTTATAGAGGCAGCACTATCTAATCGTGCTTTTTATAATCTCGTTAATTTAGGTATTCCTTTCCCTCACAACATATTTGGTGAATATGTTGGCTACAGAACAGATCATGATAAGAGCAGCCGTGGAACAACCGCCGGTCCAAAAACTTCAATGCTTATGGTGGAAAAATTATACGGTGAAGTAAAAAGATTAAACATTGAAGTCTATGAAGATGTTGAGATTATTTCGATATTAACTCTGGATAAAAAAGCTATTGGTTTGTTAGGAATAAATAAAAAGAATATAACTGATAATAATTATGGAATGTTCGTAGTTCAGTCTGACAGTATAGTGTATGCTACCGGAGGACCAGCTGCTATTTATTCAGATACTGTTTACCCGTATTCTCAAACAGGTTCAACCGGCATTGCGCTTGAAGCTGGTGCAAAAGCCCAAAATCTTACTGAATGGCAATATGGGATATCTTCTGTTAAATTTCGTTGGAATATCTCTGGCAGCTATCAACAGGTTATTCCGCGATATATATCTACTGATGCTGATTATAACAATGAAGAAGAGTTTTTAAATAGCTATTTTTCGTCCAAAACTGCCCTTTATCAAGCAATTTTTAATAAAGGGTATGAATGGCCATTTGATGTTAATAAAAGCTGTGTGGATGGTTCTTCTTTAATTGATCTTGCTATATACAAAGAAAAGCATTTTAGAAATAGAAAAGTTTTTATTGATTTCACAACAAATCCATCATACTATGATGAAACATTTGATATTGCTGATTTACCCGAGACTGCCGCAGAATATTTGATGAACTCAGGGGCAGCTTATGGGGAAATGCCTATAGATAGATTGAAAATACTTAATAGTCCTTCTATCGAAATTTTTAAGGAAAATGAAATTGATTTGAGGACAGAGTATGTTGAAATTTCTGTTTGTGCGCAACACAATAATGGTGGTATTATCGGCGATATTTGGTGGCAAAGCCCTTCATTGAAATCTTTTTTTCCTATTGGTGAAGTAAATGGAACTCACGGAGTTTATAGACCTGGAGGAAGCGCGTTGAACTCCGGACAATGCGGAGGTATAAGGGCAGGAGAATATATCATTAAACATATTAACAAGGATTCGTGTTATAATGAGAGTAACGATGATTTTGAAAATAAAGTTTCAAGTCAAGTTTTGAATATGAGGAAACTTATAGAGCAACTTTTTAAAAATAATAATAATGAAGTAGCAATAAAAAATAAGATGGCATCATTTCAAAAGAAAATGGACGGCTGTGCCGGAATTATAAGAAATTACAGTGAGATAGTTCAATTTTTGGATGAAGTAGGCAATGCGTTGTCTAATTTTAGTAAAGAGAATTATATAACATGCGCTGATGAGATATTACCTGCTTTAAAATTGAGAGATATGCTTATAACTCAATTTGTATATTTAAGTTCAATAAAAAAATATATAGAGCTTGGCGGTAAAAGTAGAGGCTCATTTTTGGTTAAAGGAGCAGAATGTTTTGATGATAATACCACGTATATGTATGAACATCTTTTAGAGTGCTTTTATAATAAGGAAGATACCATAGTTAAGTTTGATTTGATAAAAAGGCGGGAAATACCGAATAGTGATACTTGGTTTGAGCAAGTATGGGTTGATTTTAAAAAATAATAATTCATAGAGATAAAAGTACGATTGCTTAAGAAAAATAACATTATTTTTTATTTAAATATTGAGTTTGTTTATTTATGAGATGGAGACCGCAGGAAAATGAAATATTTTAGTTTAGAGAATAGCAAATACAAAATTAATTTATCAAAAATATCATTTGGTGCCGGTGTTTTTGATAATTATAACAAATATAGTGAGTATTTTAAATACCTTGATTATTATTTTGAAATGGGCGGCAAAGTTATTGATACGGCACGTGTTTACTGTGATTGGCTTCCGGAAGGAAAAGATACCAGCGAGAAAATTATCGGCAAATGGTTAAAATCACGTGGTATAGCAAGAGATGAAGTTATTATTGTTACAAAATGCTCTCATCCGCCACTTGATAATATGAAAAAAAGTAGATTATCAAAAGAAGATATAGATACTGATATTACTAGAAGTCTTGAACTTATAGGCACAGACTATGTAGACATTCTTTTTTTACATCGTGATAACAAAAACGTAGCTGTTAGTGGGATAATTGATGGTTTAAATGACGTTATGAGTAAAAAAATGACAAAATTTATCGGAGCTTCTAATTGGACTGGAGAACGCATAATGGAAGCTAATTATTACGCAAACAAATCATCCCAAGAAGGGTTCTCTATAAGTCAGATAAGCTACTCTTTGGCAATAACAACTCCAAAAGAATGTCATGATGAAACGCTCGTATGTATGAATCCTGCTGAGCACAAGTTTTATTCTAAAAATGATTTTCCGGTTATGGCATTTGCGTCACAAGCTAAAGGTTTTTTTTCGAAATATCAGGCTATGGACGAGTTAACGCAAAAAATCAATGCTCGATTTTACAGTGAACAAAACGTAAAACGCGCTGAGGTAGTTGCTAAACTGGCAAAAGAAAAAGGTGTATCTCCGGCAACAATATCTATTGCTTATATTACATCTCAAAAGATGCCGGCGACAGCCATTATAGGCATGAGTAGTATAGATCAGCTAAAAGATTCACTATCTGCCACTGACTTAACTCTTACAAATGAAGAAATAAAATTACTTGATATCTAAATACAGACTATTTAGTTTGACTGATCTGGTGAAAGATTAGAAGTGTAGAGTGGCATAAATAATTAAGAATTACAACAATTACTATGGTGCCGAAGAAAGGAGTCGAACCTTCACGGAGTTAACCTCCACATGGACCTGAACCATGCGCGTCTGCCATTTCGCCACTTCGGCACAAAAAGAGCACTTATATAATACTATTTTAAACTACTTTTGTCAAGAGTCTTTTAAAGTTAATTTTTATAACTTCGTTTTAAATTAACCCTTCGCGTCTGGCATCGTGAAATGTTATGAATTGATTGCGTCCCTTTAATTTAGCGGCGTACAACGCTGTGTCAGCATTTTTAACAAAACGATAGATGCAGTGTTCAGTATTACATGTAGGGACACCACTATAAATACCTTGTGAGACGGATATTATTTTACTCAGACATTCGCTGTCTTCGTGAGGTACGCTCAATTCTCGTACAGTGTTTTCTATTCTATTTGAAATAGTTATCGCACCGTTATAGTCAGTATCGGGAAGCATGAGGATAAACTCATCACCACCATAGCGAAAAGCCAAATCGAAAGATCTGTTGGTGCTTGATTTTATTATTTGCGCCACCTTGTTGATAATGTAATCGCCTTCTTGGTGTTTATACCTATCATTAAATTTTTTAAAATAATCTATATCAACCATTATTATTGATAAAGGCTTTTTATATCTGATGCAGTCACCAACTATTTTTTCAGCCATATGGTTAAAATATGTTCTATTGTACAGTTTTGTCAGTTCATCTGTAAATGCGGATTCGCGATATACTTTGACATATTTTGCATACATAATAATAAGTACAGTACAAAGAATAAGGCTTGGTACCATAAATAACGACACTATGAGTCCTGTTAATCCGTTCGTGTATGATTTTATATTGCTGGCATGTATGCCTACTCCGAAAAGGCCTATATAGTTACCTTCACTTGTATATATCGGAGCTACACCTGAGATATGATTTCCCCACTCATCCTCATTTGAGATAAAATAGCCAGCAGTTCTGTTGTTGTAAAAATTTGCGTAAACGGACTCTTTAAATGAGTATCTGTTCCTATCATCATGATAATCATGATAATCATGAGTTTTTTTACCTTCTTTTTCGTCAATTATAACGTCAACAAGCCTCATCATACTAAGTTCGGTACCAATAGGCATTTTATAAACTGTTTTATTCTCTTCTGTCACCCTATACTTAGTCTCATTAATCTCATGGATAATATAAGCACATTGAATATCGCTGAACGCTTCTACTGTTTCTTCAGAGTTAAATATATGTTTGATTTGCAAAGATACTTCTTTTGTTTCTATTTCTGAAAATGGTGTATTACAAAGTTCGTCAAGTTCTTCGTCTGAGATAGATAAACTCTTAGAAGAAGTTATAGCGATAGAAGCTGCTTTACTGCCAAGTATTTTAAAATATTCACGCGATATGGTACTTCTTGTATACCAAATCATAGATATGCCAAGACCTAAAAAGATAAATATGAGAAGGATTAATAACATAAAAACTTGTCTTGAATGCGCTAATGCCGGACTATTGTTTTTAAGAGAAAATCCTTCGTTATTATGTGTTGTTGTTAACTTTTCGTCAGTCATAATATACTTACAGTTAAGTATGTTTAAAAACATTACTCTATTATATTTTACTGTTATTTTTCACTTTTGGCAAGTAGTAAAGGATGTAAAAGAGCGATATTTATTTGATCATATATAAAATACCGCTCTTTTATTAGCTGAATTTAGAATCCAAATATATCTGAAATAGGGATGTCAGATAGAAATTGTGTCTCTCTATCCTCTAATAATGTTTGTATTTCACCCCAAAGCGAAGGATTAAGACGCGCTTCCGATGGTATATCGGAAATGACAGTTTGTGTTTTCCCTGACCAATATTGACGGGAAATAGTCCTCATACTGTTTTGATCGCCGCGAAGTATACCAAAATCTCCTTTAATTATAGAATTTGGTTTGGGTGGTGTAAGACCTATTGATTTCCAGGGGATAGCAATCTCTATATGCCACATATCGCATGGTTTCATTATACTGTTTTGTATGGTACGCGCACTCTCTTTTTGATAAACAGTAGCGCGTCCTACATTTATTTTAGTGTCCTTTATTATCTCAACTCTATCCATATAAATTCTGCCAACCGGAGAACTGAACTCTTTTCTAACCTCAGCCGACGCTCCAGGATCAACCGGTTTATAAAGAACTGCTACCGGTTTACCATCAATAACAGATATTAGGATTCTAATGTCTCCGGCGACAGGAGATGTTCTGAGAGGATCAGCATCAGGGTCTAAACCGAGTGTGAAGTCAGCGGACTCTCCTCCTTTAAACATCATCAGTGGGTCAACACTGGTGTTTTTGAGGTTTCCGGCTGAGCGTATAGCCAAATAAAGATTATCAGCGTCATATGCCACTGCTCCTTCGGCAGTAATAGTTTCGCTGTTTAAGTTTAGTCCATACTCAACATCTCTATTAATTGTCGCAAATATACTGTCCGGCCATTCGTTAAAGTCTGCAGATATATTGACAGGGTAGTCAACAAGCGGCATTCTCGTGATTTTAGGCTCAATTTTTATATGCGTCATAGTGTCGACAAGCTGCTTCCATTCAGATGTTTTTATTAAATCTTCTCCTGTAACTGTAGTTTTTCCATCCAAACGGATTATACTTTCAAATCCGTCAACTTTTATAACGCTCATATGATTATGTCCGGCAATAGCATATACCTGTTTATCGTCAGGCGCAGCGACATTACCTTGATAGTGTTCCTGTCCAACTCGTAAGTCGTCAAGGTTTGTTACGCCATTTTCCCATTCAGGTACATTCCAGTTTTTTAGACCATAACCAACAGGACCGCCAACTATACATCCAAGTAACAAACCATCTTCAGTATACACATAAAATTCACCGCAGTCACTGTTTGTTACAAAATATTCTTCACCGTATGATTTGAAGTGTCCTATAGGACTATGTTCTTGTTGTCTGATACCTGCCGGGCGGTTTTGTCCCCAAGGAGCATTGTAAAATCCTGCATGCACGGCATATTTATTAAAGTAATCCCAAGCAGTTTCATTACCGCTTTCTCCTATCAATCTTGTACCGACCATAAAGATTCTCCCCTTAGCATCTGCGAGAATTCCGCTTGCTACTGCTCCCATACCGTCTCGAATGAATGTATTAAAGGTTGTGAGGTCGTTTAAATCGTATTCGGGAACACCTGTTTGTGAATTAAAACTTTTCATTTTTATGCGTGCGCCGTCAAAATATAAAGTCATATCTTCGCCTATATTAAACATCCGGTCGCCATGTAAGTTTTTGCCTCTCTTAGCGGATAATGCGTCAGTTGACGCGCTCTGAACTTCACTTAGCTGTACCTTGCGATCTCCGTTGGTGTCTGTCCAAAGAATTACAAGCCTCTGAGCATCTTCTGTTGAAAATCTATTAACTATCTCCGGATTATCACTGCTCATAGCAAACCAATTGGCCAAAATACCGAAATATACAACAGGAACAGCCTTGTTATCTATTTCAAAAGCAACATTAACGCCAGGATTTCCGGAACCGTTGTATAGTCCGGTTGTTATGTATCTATGACCGCCATAGTACAGTGTAAGCTCTACCGGTAGTCCTAAAAGAGATGTCAACTCCCAATTATAAGTATCCCAGTCAAGTGTAAATTTCATGCCTTGATAATATAAATAATCTCGGCTTTTACTGTCCATATACCCACCGCCGCCGTATTGCGTCGGTCCTAAAAAAGTTTTATCTGGATTTCCGTTTTGATCGAAACGCTGAATTCTTTTTGGAACATATGTATTATCAGCCATCCAGAGATTACCATTTTTGTCAACAGAAATACCAGCGGGGTTTACCATATAGTTTGGATCCCAAATACCGGCGGGAGGACCACCGGCTTTTCCGATTGTCTTGACTAAATTTCCGTTTTGATCAAAGACTTTTATTATCTTTTCTTCACTGTCAGTTATATAGAATAAGCCTTTACTGTCTATAGCCAATCCTTGTGGGTTTGTAAGCTCCGTATTTTTAACAATAATTCTGCTGGTCTCACCATTTAGAGGAACTGTTACCACGTTCCCATCAGAAAGCGCGTATAAATTTCCATCTGGCGAGAATTGTACTGCTACAGGCTTGCTGAGCGGAATATCTTTTGAAATCTGCATTATATTTTCTTGTTTATTTTCTGCGTCAGGCAAGTTAAACTCAACTATTCGTTGCGGCATCTCTACTGGTAATCCTATCGGATCCCCGCCAAGATATTTTAGAGCTATTATTCTGCTGAAACCGGAATAATAGCCTTTATCGTGCTGTCCTATGGCACTAAAAACACATGAGTCAAATAGCCTTATCCTCAATCCCTTTGTTGTTATGAGTTCGCCAAAGTCAATATTTAATATGTCAGCATTCTCGTTTGAAAAATCACAGACTTTTCTCCACATAGTATCATCTGTTATATGATCTGCAGGGTTTAAATTGTTTGATCCGATAAATTGGTCTAACATAAAGTTTACAGGAGTCCATACTTTTGTGCTGACTGCCGGATCTAAAAGCATTAACCCTCTTAAATTTTCTTGAACTTCCGGCCAACTTATAGCTATAGCGCCGTAGTTGTATTTATTGAATGGATAACTTGTGTTAAAAGTTATCCCGCTACTTTTGTTAGCGGTAGCTCCGTGTGTACCGGTGATGGTTGCGTTTCCTTCTACATTTTGGAAACGTCTTGCTGTTGCGAGCGAATACTTTATCCTTTCTGTCTGATAACGAAGCGCACCGGTTTTGAATCCGCCTTCGGGAGCGATAACGATACCTACATTGCCGGCACGACCGATAACAGTAAGCTCGTCCCAGGCATCCGTTATATCAACGCCAAAGTCCATCATTCCACCACCCGGACCATCAAAAATTGGGTCAAAAGAAGGCATATCAAGGTCAAAGTCTGACATTGATACACCATCTTTTAATTTAAATACGCGTATTCCGGCATCAGGAATGATTATTGTGCCTATAGTTTGTGGAGAACGAAACGCGACTATCAATGACCCCGGCAATTTTCCTGCTTTCGGCGCATCCCCATAAAAAGACTGAATGGAGTGTGGGATTGGGTAATTTTTTAGCGTTGCGGCATTATCAGGTGTTTTCTCTGTAAAGAAAGTTGACCAAAATAACATGAGCTCGTCGTATTCACCCCAAGCATAATTTTTATCTTCTCTGCTGTTTCTCGAACCGCTGCCTTTTTTCAAAAACGCGTACGGTTCTGAGAGATCAGGATTCATATCGCTTGATGAAAATGCAGATCGAAGCCAAGATGGGGACGGAGCATTTATAGCAACATACATTTTATCGTCTTTAACAGCTATACCGTTTGGTCCTGTATCTATAATTCCTTCTGTCACAGCCCATGGATATCCTGGTTTTGAAGGGTTAGGGGAGGTGAAAAGTTTTTGCGTTTTGTACCCGTTAGTTGAGTCCGTACGAAATATACCTTGAGTGGTTAATACATACCCAAACCTATCGTCAGCAGTAACTGCGTGAGGACCGTCAAAGCCAAATATAAATCCGCTTCCCCACAACTTGTTTCCTTCAAGATCAGTTGCTATATATGAGTCGCCGCTTTCAGCGCAAGGGCTGACTATCCATACTTTATCATTATACGCCGCAACTGATATACCTGGAGCGTGGTCAGCAAGCCATCCGCCGCCGCCTTGCGCCGGAGATGGAGAATTCCAAGGAGGAACGCCTGCATTATAAGCAGTCATTTGATATGTCAAAGTAAAGGGGGGACGAGTAACAGCCTTCCAAAAATATTCTCCGGGAGGAACTATATCGCCGTTATCATCAGTCAAGTCCCAGGCTTCAATAAAATCTCCGGAGTCTCTTGCAACTTCGGCAACTAATCTGCGAATAAGTTTATTGTCTTTATCATAAATGTTTAGTGCTATAAAGCCATCTTGTGGCATTTTGTATGCTATGTTGAATGGCGCTTTTGGCATGAGAGCTGGTGAATTTTTTCCATTAGCCAGTTTTATAATCGGTACAACCTGCTGCATTCTTCCTGCAACAACTTTAAATCCTTTTGTTTTTAAAGGAGTGTCCGGAGCGTAAGTCGATATTCTTCCGGTTCGTCCATTTCGTGCCGGCAGCCAATTTTCGTCCTGTCCACTTACAGCTTCCGGCGCGGATTTTACAACTTGCTTCAACCCGGAGACAGAAACCGTTACAGAATTTTGAGCAAAAACTATTATTCCGGCTATTTCTTCTTCAGAGTTAAATCCTACAATCGCTGTTCCGGTATTTATTCCACTGATTCTGCCAATATCAGCCCCATTAAAATATCTTTCAGGCAAACAGTACACGCTTCCAAAGTCACTTGCGTATCCTGCTGAAAATTGTCCTAAGTAATTGCGGCCGAGATCGTCTGGATGTACATCAGAAAATCTAATTGCTCTTGTAGCGTATGGAGCTGGTAGATATTTTACTATACCTGCCGGAAGGAGCATCCAATCATTATCGTTGTTTGGGTTATCGGGGAAGGGTATATCATTTTTTAGAATACTGACAAATTTCCCGTCAAGCGCTTTGAGCGGCAATTTATCACTCCCCAAGTAATTCGGAGCTACTATAGTGCCGATAGTTGTTGGATCAGAAAAGGCTATTACAAAATGACGCGTACCCCCCTTAACTTGCTGTGTAACCCATTTCTCATTATTGTCTTCAATGCCGAGTATACCGGTTAGCTGTGCCGCTGTCGGCCTTTCTATAAGCTCACCATTCACATAAAATCCGCTCTTTAAAGGGTCAAGGTCGGTTGTTTTTATGGCAGAAGGTATATCTGCTGCTATCAACGAAAAGGTTATACAAAAAATCATTAACAAATAAAATATGGTTTTTTTGAGCAAATTAAATTTCATGTTTATAAATCCTTAAGTTTTATTCTTTGATTTCCCTTAAAGTTATATAATTGTCGCCAGGAAAAGATATAACAAACGGGAATGAATCTGTATAAGTAACAGTAATTTTTAAATCTTTATTATCAGCATTTGCTATTTTGTCTTTGCCGGCAATGTTTTGATAGATTTGTCCGTGAATATTTCTTTGCAACATAACTTTAGGATAATATTTGTTTATATTTTTCCCTATTTCTATAGGGATTTTTATACTCATTCCGCCATTTAAGTCATACCAATCATACCATCTAAAGCATGTTCCATTATCTCGGACTTCGTTTGGTTGAATATTTAAATTGTTAGGATTAGTATTACTGTTAGGCAAATAAATGTAAATATTATATCTTGCGCGCGATTGAACCCTAATAGTCGCGTACCCCCAATCTTCACTTGCTTTTTCCCAACTTCTGCTAATAACGATGCTATCCGGCAATGGAACGCGCTCATGCTCTTCAGCACTAAGTCGATACCAAAAATCTCCAGCATGTCCAGGCAAAGTTACAGTGTAGCCACTACCTGAAGCTGTCATATCATTTGGTTGACTTGTCACTGGATGCTTAACTTCAAACTCAACATTAGCTTTAAAAGTATCATTTCCTTGTAAATATTTTGGGCGAATAAGCAACGAGTAATCATAAGTCAGATTAACATTTGAACGTGCGTCAACGCTGATACTGTCTGTAATGTAATTTCTATTTATATGAGGATAAATATCAATACTCATACCATCTTCACCAAGTTCTGTTTGCGCTTGTTTGGTGACATCCCAGTCAGGGTTGCATTTATCTATAATTCTGGTAAGTATTTGGTTGGCTGCTTGAGTTTCTCCTTCGGCTTTTAATCGTCTCGCTCCTTCTAACATCCCCCAATATATCTGATCCCATCCCCAGTTAAGATTTTCAAAAAAAAGCGGCGCCAGATATGACTCTTTAGCTGACTCTACATTTTGGAGTTCTAAATAGCATAACCCCATTCTTATATAGTCTAGTGCCTTCCAATCATTATTATTAACATGTACTTCTTGATGCATTTGGTAACAAATGATCGCTGTGGCATAGTCTCTTAATTGTCTTGCCCATTCAGCGGCATGCCATGTACCTTCATGGTCATACGAACTGCCAGGATATTGCCTATGAATAGTCTGAAGAAGCATTACTGCCGCAGGTTTATTGCCTTCACGATCTAAATAATTAGCACGGTACCAAATGGCGCGCGCAACTCTGTTTATATCCTCATTTTTGTATTTTTCTTCCCATTGAAGGCACAACTCGTTTCCTTTGTGCAGTACGTTTTGCATCTTATCAGTATTTGGACGATGATATTTATATGTTTCATAAGCACGCCACCAACAATCAACCGCATAGGGGAAATCTGGAAATTCTGTAGCAAGATTTTCCATAATAACCGCTGCATCATCGTAATTTCGGTTGTTCCAACTGGATTCTGCTATTCTCCAAATGACTTCTGGAGTCAAAACAGCGCCGTAACTAGCGTCATCTTCTTCAAATTGTGCAAATATTGGTATAACACAAATTGCGAGTACCACAAATATCAGTAAAATGTTTTTTAGCATGATGTTTTTCTCCCGTGCAAAAATAAAATACCTTAGAATAGGTTAATCTCAATATCAGGATCTTCTTCCGGCGACAGTTCTGCAGGTGCTTTTGCCGGATCCGGAGGTTTTACCTTGATACTATCATCTTCTCCAGCATGTTTTGTTGTACCAATACTGCCACCACCACCACCAAGCATTCCAGAAAGTCTGTCGATATCGCCCGGCGTTATCTCTGTGCTGGCACCCTTTATTTTTCTTATGCCGCTGCCATCACCCTTATTTATAGCATATAATACAACATTAGCACCCATTTGATATTGCGCTTTTTCATAATCGGATGCGTTTGAATAATTGATTTCCGCATAAAACTGGGCAAAATTACCCATTGTATAAAAAACAACGTATCGTCCACCTTGCTGAATACCTAAATTATATCTTTTATTTCCGGTAAAATTCATGCCTACACCGGGAGAATCAAACGTGTATTGAAAATTATTTATGGAATGCCCGTTTGAAATAGCTGTTAACGATGCAGCAGGAAGAACCTTTCTCATTTCACGCTTAACTCTTGATTCTATAGAATCGCTTCGTCTACTGTCCAAGAAGAGAAATCCGCCGTTTTGCATATAATTTTTTAGTATATTTACTTCAGCCTCACTAAGAGAGAAATTGTCATCACAGTAAAAATAAAGAAACGTTGGAGTAATGCTTTTACTTATATATTGCTCATTAACTTCTTTTAGTGTCATTGGGATATCATTATTGGCTGACGAAACATTGTTGGTATTCATAAATGAAAGAAGCCTGCTTATACCGTTTGAATAACTATTCCAGCTTCCGGAGCTATGTTTTATACGCATAAAATATAGCTTTCCATTTATTTTTCCTGATTCAACACCTTCTTTTATGCCAGTTCCGTCAGTAGAACCACCAGGTAGACCATAAGTGCCTGTGCCGCCCGGACCGGGTATATCATTTCTGCTGGGTCCTGATTTACCATCAAGGTTAAGCCCCGGACCTCCCGGACCGGCAGGAACACCATCGGGAGTATCGCCGCCGGTATGAATAAATGTACCATGATACTGTTCTTGCACAGGTTTATTATCAGCATTAGGATTTGTCGTATCTCCCAATTTTGTTTTTTCGACAGTCTTGTCTCCATCTTTTGTACCGAGTACTTCTTCAGTACGTTCTATTTTTTTTAGTTCTTTTGGTTCCTCTTTTTTTTCTTCCTGTTTATCTTGTATTTGTACATTACTTATCATTATATTATCGGCTTTGGCTTTTGCCGTATAACCACCAAGCCAAATAATACCTACTATGCCTACGTGAATAGCAAAAGCCGCAATCAAACATCTGAATAGAAGTTTGTTGCTTCTAAATATATACATAAGTCCGCCAAGAACTATGGCGATAAGTAAGGAAAATGCTGTTATAACTGTGGGAGTTAAATGACCCGAACCCATCTTTTTACCTCAAGTACTATTTTAAATTGGGCGGTTCATATGCGAGTGTTAACTCTGCATCTATACCGCTTATTTCCTGTAATACAGGCATTAGTCCGCCGTATGTGAGTTTTTCATCTCCATACAGTATTAAGATTGTTTTTGTGTTTTGGTTGAGCATTGACGTTATAGTTACATGTAAGTTATCAATATCTGTTTTTATACCATTAACTGTAATCATTCTGTTTTCATCTACGCCAACTGTTATTTGAGCTGGCGGACGAGCCACAGTATCATCACTTCTACCTTCCGGCAAATCTATCTCCAGTGCGCTTGCCGTTGAGAATACAGCTGTAACCATAAATATAATTAAAACAACCAAAATAACATCAACAAGGGGTACTATATTAATCGACGCAACAGCCTCGTCTTCATCATGGCTCATTTTTGGTCCATCCATTGTTTTATCTCCAAAAAATACGAATAAATACTATATACTACTATACGTTAGCTTTAGCATTTTGAATGAGAATCTTCATAATAATGATTATTCTATCCGTCGATAACCTTTCAAGCTCCAAGATATAATCTGCTATCTTAGAGGTAAAGAAGTTATATGCCAAAAGGGCAGGGATAGCAGCAAAAAGCCCCATAGCAGTAGCTATCAATGCTTCAGCAATACCGCCCGCCACAAGATCTGTTCCCATATTACCCTTGCTGCTTATAGTCTGGAAAGTCTGTATAATACCGATAACAGTACCAAGCAGACCGACAAAAGGAGCGCTTGAAGCAACATTAGCAAGCATAGACAGATTTGCTCGCATAACAGTTCTGGAAGAGCGAATCTCATGAAAGATAGTGTTATTAACTTGATTTTCTATAAAATCAAGTCTGGTCTCACCTGTTAAGCGTAACATTTTCATCTGGGTTAACCCTTCATGTAAAACTGCACAAAGCGGGTTAGTTTTTCTGTTTGAGTTGTCAACATATTCTTCTATGGAGGAAATATTCTTATTTCGGATAAAATCATCTATTTGTTCTTCATCGATAAGTGTATTCTTTGTTATACGCCTTAGAACTATTATCCGTTCTATAATAATAGCTATCGATACGATAGATGCAACGACCAAGATAAAGAGAATTACTTGCCCGAAGGGAGTTGCGTGTTTGACAATTTCAATTAAATTAAATGAGTCCATACATTAGTTACCTTTTCTTTTTTTTATTATATTTCATTATCATCCTAAATAATTCATTTAGAATGATTCTGCTTCCATATGAGGATATTTCACTTTCAAATTATCACGAGAACGTATTGCGTAGTTTAAAACATCACTGTTTGAGTATGTCATTATAAGTTTGGTATAGAGCGTATAAGCGCGTTGTGGGTTGTTCATTATATCTGTTGACTCATAACCGCGGGCAGCCCAATATAGTGAATCATCAGAGAGTTCGTGGTCAGGATAATTCTCCTGGAATTCTAAGAAATTTTTACACGCAAGTTCCATATATTGTCTACTCTTTGTTCCGTTTGCTTCATAGTAGTAACATGTAGCGATTCTGTATTTTACCTGTTCCGCTTGATGATAATCAGGAAATCTCTCCAAAAGTCTAGCGTAAACATGAGCAGCTGTTACAAATGAAGTTTTGCTGTAGTAGAAATTGGCTATTCGCAAAAATGCATCTGGTACCAATCCGTTTTTCGGATAGCCATATACTAACTGCATAGCAGTTTCAGTGGCAGAATCAATATCCTGTCTTTCACAGTAAAGCATAGTAAGTTGATAAAGTGCCTGTGGAACAAACTCACTGTTTGGATAATCATTGACAATTTGTTTAAAAATCTTTTCGGCAGTATCATTAGCACCTTCTTCTTTACGAATTCTGGCCGTTAGAAAAAGAGACTCAACAGCATATGAGTTGCTTGGATATTTTGCTGTGATTTGCTCTAAAATACGCGCTGATTCCTGCAAATTATCGTTAGTTCTCGGTTGACCTTCGTCAGGAGGATTAGTGGAAAGATCGGCAGCTCCGATAGCATATAAACTTTCACCAAGTCTGACCATAGTTTCTATTTCAAATTTTTGATCAGAATATATTTTAGTCAACAACCATCCTTCACTTTCGCCCATTTCAACAGTAGGAATTGTAACGCGTAAATCTCTTGGTTCTCCATTTACTGTATTGCTGTTGTAGTAATTTACAACAAAATCACTTGCAAAAGATATTTGTAAGATATCATCGGTAAGATTAGAACTTCCGTAGCCTGTTTTTACTATGCCGGTGAATATTCCTGTATGAATATCTGTCTCTGTCAATTCTACAGTTAACTTATCACCTGTTTTTGAGTTTAAAACAGCCTGAATTGTATCACGATCATTAGAGATGTCTCCGGTAGAATCCATTATCTGAAGTTCGAATTCCTGTCCAGGTTTGATTATTTCAAGTTCAACACCTTTCATATCAAAAATTGAAATTTCAGCGTCCATAGCAACTCTATAAGGTTTGGTTACAGTTACATCACGTCTACCATCTGCTGTAAATGTTTCTATGTAAGATAAAGTAACTGTATCACGTCCTTGAACATTTATTGCAGGAAGAGTCATAACACCAAAATTATTTCTTAAATCTCTCGTTTCGATCGTATAACCGGTTTGGCTAAAAAAGGCTCTGTCACTGTCAGTCTCATCCCCTAGACGAGCAAAAAATTCGCCTATATATATGACTTCACGGCTTTCCCAGTCGTTATGTGCTGCAAGTCCTACGATAGTACTTGAACCATTTGTGGAGCTGAGTGTTGCTTGGATATGAAATTCACCGGCTCGTGTAGGTATAGTGTCAAGATCTGTTATCATTAGACGATAAGTATTTCCAGGGACTATAACATCCTCTTTTATCCAATTAATTGTAAGCGGGCGAGTAAGTGCTCTCGCATCAGCAGAAGTTCCTTCGGGGTATACTACATCTTTGCGAAAAGTTTGGAAGGTCGCGTCAGACGGAACTGTTGTACGTATTTCTAATTCCCTTGTTGCAGCAGTATTCGAAATAGTTTCAAGGTCATTATAAATTAATTTCAAAGTTTCACCTGCAGTTACACCTATATTACCAAGTGCTACATCAGAAATAAAAACTCCAGAGTGGGCGCTGGTTTCAGTAAATGTAACAGGAATCATAGTTCCGTTTTGACGCCTTAAGTTGGCTTCAATTTTATCAGCACTATCGCTGATATCCATATCTCTATCCTCAATTTGTAACCTTACAGTTCCGTTATATGGAACACGTGAATAACGTACAAACATTGGTATTTGTGATATATAATGAGGAAGCATCAGACCGGAAGATAACCGCGCGTCCATTGATTGTATATTAATTCTCGCGTCATGTCTGCTTACGGTTGAGTTTGCAGCAGTTTTTTGGTCTTGGTACCTGATTATTACTTGGTCATTAGTGTCAACTCCCAAAACCTGTCCAGCAGTTGTACCTTGTTTTGTCATAACAACTCCGGTGAAGATTCCTGTACGCGGGCCGGTTTCTTTTAATTGAATAGTAATTATAGTGTTTGGATTTGAATTTGCGAAGACTTCCACTGTTAGCGTATCTATATTAGTCGTAATGCTGCAGTCAGGGTCATTCACTTCAATATAAATTCCTTGACCAGGTTTTACAAAACTAACAAAGTTTCTGTCTAACTGATGATTATATCCGTAAACTAAACCATTATCCTGATTTTTAAAATAATCGCTTGCGCTGTCAGGGAGTACACCGATAACTTCCCATTTATCATTAATAAGTATCTGCTGCTGATATCTTTTGACTTCGTTAAAAATATCAAGTGCAGTCTGAGATATTGCAGATAATTTACCTTCAGTTGCTAAGCCGATATTAAAAGATGTTTCTACGTTAACTCCATCTGAAGATAAACGCTCGGTATAGCTGACGGTTATCACATCATTGCTTCCCAGCACTTGCAGTATACCATCTTCATGTATTGCTTCGCCAAGAGATACCATAATATTGCCTGTAAACATACCGCTTGCGACTGTTGATTTTAAAATATAGGTCTCTTTATCACCATTTTTTGTTGTTATAATTACAGGCACACCTATATTATTCGCACGATATGCAAGGTCTCCATCTATCACTTTAATAAGGAATTTTTGATTGATAGGAGTGGTTTCTATAGGGTTATTTGAAGTACCTATTTCCTGTAAAGTATTTAAAGCCACTTGATAGTTTTGTCGATTAAAGCTGTCATATCCTAAATAAAAATATACTTCGTTAACCTCTGGATATTCGTAATATTCTTCAATAATATTACCGAAAAGTCTGACTGCTTCGTCTGTGCTTCCGGAGTTAAACAGTACAAGTGCTTGTCGTACTTTTGCGGCAATACTTATACCTATATCTTTATTTCCGGTCAATACTTCCAGCACATCTCCGGCTTCTGAATAGCGGCGTGTATTAACAAAAATATCAGAACGTAAAAATATTCCCATTATATAAAGGGGATTATTTGGGTTATTTGTGATTTGATTTATATTGTTTAGTGCTGATTCATAAATAGCGAGATCATTATCTCTAGCTGCGTAAAAATAGTAAGCTTCCGGCATATTTCGTGGTCTTAAAATCTGGTCCAACACAGGATTTAGAGCACGTTGATACCCTGTCGACATCTTTATTATACGCTCATCAGGTGTCAGTATATCTGTGGTAAGCTGCGTATTAACCTGACTAGTGTTAATAGCCATTGGTTGAGTTGCTAAAGCAAGGTCTGAAAATATCATATCAGCAGGTGAGTTCAGATCTCTATTGTTACCGAGGAATAAGGCAAGAATAGAATGTCCATTTGAAGGTGTTAACTCTGCGCTTCCGAAGAGATTATTATTAATATAAAGAGCAAAGCTGTCTGAAAGCCAACGATAAGAGATATTATATAGCTGGTTTGGTGACCAATTGACTGTTCCTTCAACAGTTGCGGTTACATTTTCATGTGTAATAACTGTGAGAGTTAGTTTATTGCCTTCTAAAGTCAAGCGGTGTCTTGATGAACTATTATTTGGGTTTGGTATTGTGTCAAATATAGTACGGATAGTATTTTCGTTATCTTCTCGTTTCCCTCTATATGTGATAGTGAACTGAATAGCTCCCTCATCGGTTCTTAAAAGTTCAATGGCAGGATAGAGTATAGCCTGATTTTCTTCAATCATAATACCGCGTCCTGTATCGCTCGGAGTCGGAATATTAAGAAGCATACCAAACACACCAACTTCAGGATATTGAGGTATTGTTCGTATTTGATTATTTTGAATCTGTAAGGTATCAGTCAATGTTGGACCGCGATCACCATTTTGAGAAAAGGCGACAACTGTAAATACCATTATCATGGAAAAATAAAATAAAATCTTTTTCATATCAGTTTCCTTTTACAATCTTCTTGATACTGTAGTAAGTAATCTCTCTGCCGCAGGAGCTTCAGAGCCGTAGTTTGCTATAATGTTTCTAAGAACTTCTACTGCTTCAGCATTTTTATTTAGTTTTGCGTAAGCTTCAGCCTGCATAAGAAGTGTTCGTCCTGTCAATACATGATCAGGGTAGTTTGAGAACATTCGCCGAGCATTATTAATAGCGCCTTGATAATCTCCATTATTATATCTCATCTGTGTCAGTCTATAGAGAGCATCCGGAGTTTTATCACTATTTGGATAACTGGTAATAAATTCTTCAAGCGCGCCATAAATTTGCGATGGACTTATCATGTTACTGACTCCAAAGGAAGTTTTTATTGGTTTATACATAGCGATATACGTTTCACATATAGCAAATTGTGCAGCCTCGGCAAGCGCTGTTCCGCGGGTTCTCTGAACGATACTTTGATATATTCCGAGAGCGCGGTCATATTCTTCGCGTTTGATATGAAGTTCTGCAAGTGCAAGCATTGCTTCTCCGGCCTGATTACTATTCGGGAATTTGTCGGTAATTCTGGATAGCTGTGAGATAGCTGCGTCATACTGTTCTTGTGCTACTAATATATCAAAAAGTCCATACATAGCTTCTTCAACTTCCGGAGCGTTTGGATAAGTATTTATTATATTATTGAATTGGTCTCTAGCCTCTAAGAAATTTTGATTTCCAAGATGAGGTTGTCCAAGATCAGCGTATGTAACCGCGATTTGAAGCAATGATTTGCCTTTGTAAAGTGTTGTTCTTATAAGCATAGTTGTATCAACCGGTGGCTTGTAGTCTGGTGGAAATACAATTGCATCAGTTGCTTTGAACAAAAATACTCTTTGTGTAATAGAAGTATCAAGTCCTTCTTCTGATACCATGGTTAATGGGTCGAGATATGTAACCGTGATATAATCGTTATATTGTGTAGTAGAATTTTCCAGCATCTCAGCATTAGTCTCTAATTTTCCAGAATTAGGGATTGGAGCGCCTATAGCGGTGGTTATTGTTGCTCTGAATATTCCTGTATGCACTCCGGTCTCAGTCAATGTTATAGTCTCTTTGTCACCAAGACGTGTTGTTAAATCAACTGTTATCTTATCAGCTGCTCCGGTTAAGTCTCTGTCAGGGTCATCTATTTCCAAAATAAAGCTATCCGGAACTAAAACACTGCTCATTTCATCTCCTGAAATATCACGGATAAGTATTATACCTGTTGAAGCTGCAGTAGCTTTTATGGTTTTTAAAACACCTCGTCCACCAAGGTATTGACTAAGATAAGTCATGGTAATAGTATCAGTTCCACTCATCTGCAGAATTCCATCATTAGGCTTTGGATTACCCATTTCTGTAAAAATAGTGATACCAAATTGGCTGCCGCCTATGGCTTCTGGCACAAGCTGTATTTTTTCTACATCGCCGGCAGAAGTCGTTACTGTAACTTCCAGTTCCGTATTTTCTTGCGCAACCATATTTGGTTCTTGTACACGCATATATAATGGCTGCCCTGGTGTAACTCTATTAGAGTCAAATGAATGAGTTGAGATAGCTAATCCAACCATTTGAAGGGAATCTGCGGCAAGTTCATAATGGCCAAGTTGGAAATGTGTTTTGCCAACAGCAAAATGAGCCATATCAACTTCTGGACTATTACTGTAATCAGTAATTATCAAACGATATGCTCTGAAACTTTCTGAATAACGTTGAGAAGAGGCGTATATTTCACCGGTTTTAATAAGCGCTTTTGGTGCCCATTTATCCGATCCTTCTTTAACAATGCTGTTTAATATGGTTATCGCTTCTGTTTCATTTCTAAGACCTATATATGCGTCCGCAATTCTAAACTGAGCTTCATACCTCGTTTCGGTATCGGGAAATCTCTTTAAAACATCACGGAATATGCCGATAGCATCTTCATAATCAGATGTTTTCATCTTTCCTTCGCCTTCCAGGTACAGAGCCTGCGCATTGCGCTCAAGTTCAGCCACATTTTGTGAGAAGCAGAACATACAGGGTATTAGCAAGAATAATACTAACCCTAAGGCAATATATAAACTGTGAGCGTTAAATTTTTGTTTCATTTGCATAGTTCTTAGTTTCGCCTCCAATTTTTGTTGTTATTCTTTAATGGTTTTATATTTTTTTATTATAATACAAACAGTCAAACATAACCGTTTGGTTTTTTATTAGACACTTTTTTCAAAATTTAGTTTCAAAGATTATATTTTTTTATCAATTTTGTAAAAATACTGTTGTACGAGCCATTGATTTATTACCATTAACGTCATATGCTATAGCTGAAATTGATTGCCATTTTCCTTGTTTTGCTGAAGTTTTACTATCCCAATCATATATAAATTCTTCTTTGCTACTCCAATTAGTTGACAATTCGCCGTTTATATATAATTCCACTCTATCTATTTCTATTTCGCTTGTTGCCTCAACATCGATAGTAAGCGTACCAGATACAATAATATTAGCCGGTAAATTTATTTTTATAGCCGGTTGGCTAATTGCTTTATTACCATCTAAAACTAAAAGGTAAATTACCGTTTCACCCGGTTTTAAAATGATATTATCATTTTCATTATTTGGTACAATATCTGTACTAAGAGTTGCTCCATGCAATTTGTATCTGATAATATTTTCAGCATTAGATTCAGGAACACCAAAACCGGCTACAGGCATTTCCAATGTTAACTTAGTCTCACTGGTGTTTATAGACATAAACATTAAAGAATTTTTACCAACCCTTACAGTACTTTTTACGTCAGGATGAACTGCTGGTGAAGAATACATCGGTTGTAAAAGGTATGGTTCTATAATATTAATCAAATTAAAGCTGCTACTCATCGCTTGCCAACGATCACTTCCTTCAAAGAATGGACTTGCTCCGGTTTGTGTTTCACCCTGATAACCTACCGGCTGTTTTCCGCGTTCATCATGCCACATTCCGTCATAGGAATAAGCGCGTATACCACTGCCTCCGATTATCGTGTTATACATTATTTGAAACGTGATCATTTCAGAAGCTTGCATAGTTCCCATACTGCGAAGTCTATCTTTTTCCGGGTTGAATTTATCACCTTCTGATTCTTTAAAATAGAATGGTCCGCACACGCTTGATAGCATAACTGTTGGTTTATCATTCTGTACATAAGAATATCTACCGTAAAAAACACGGTCAATAGCATTTTTGACTTGCGGATAGCTTGATCCCTTATCAGAATATGTTCTCCTCCATTCGACAACATCCCAATAGTGACTATTAAAATCGCTTACTCTCGGATCGCCAAGCCATCCGGCTGCTGCGTCATTTCCGCTTATGCCGCCGATAGGCCAAGATATAGGGGTTCTGTCAGGAACAGAATTAATATAGTTTAATAATATTTCAAACGCGTTACTCGACGTCGGCGGATTATAATTTGCCCAAGCATCAGGATTTGTGGGAAATGGTGTCGGTCCCCAACAAAAACTGACTTCATCAATCATCTCCGCAGATGTGAATACGCCTGCATCACGTGCTTTTTCAAATGTATAAGTTATTATATCTTTTGCATAGGGACTGTTTATCACAAATCCCATTTCATTAGCTGTTCTACAAAAGTCATCGCCTATTAACATGCCGGACAGTCCAAGCTCTTTTATGGCATTAATTTGACCGTCAAAATAGGGTTCCCAACTGTTTTTCCAAACTTCAAAATTTCTGTCACGGTCTCCTGAGTCAGCAGGGTTACGAAAAAATCCTGTTGAGACAGTGTTTATTTTAGCCTCTTTTACTTCACGAAATAGGTCAGGGTTAGTTGTTATATCCGTTGCGTGAAGTGAAAACATATTAGTTATATAAAGCGAATTTTCCGGATCATATTCAGTAACAATTTTTCCGTTTTTTGTAAAATGGTAAAAAGTAGGATATTCTCTGATAAATACCGGTATGGTGAGCGAGAAGTTACCGTGAATAGTTTCAGCTTCAATATTAACTTCTACTAACCCTTCAACTCCTTTGCTTTCTAAAGAAACGACATATATTTCGCCCTCACCAAGCATTGTTGACGTTTTTATATCAGATGTGATTAGGTCTTCATTTGTAACAGACAGACTTAACACTTCGTCAACAAACAATCCTGATGCCGTACCGTCATTATAACGAAAAGATAAAGGTAGTATAAAAGTGTTGGATATAGAATTATATATATATATATCATCACAGCCAAGTAATCCTATAGGGGATTTTTCATTTTCTACTGTGAACTTAGCGGAAAATTGCGCCATAGGCGGCGTGTTTTGTTTGAACGCCCACGCAGTTATATAAAGCTCATGTTCGCCGTTCGATAGTTTAGTTGTATCAATAACTTTAGTTATAGTATGAGTTCCAAATTGGATGCCGTCATATAATTTCCCGTCGATAAATACTAAGATAGCTTCAGTGGTCTTGTCAGCTCCCTGGTGTCTTGAGATCAAATCAGCAATTTCTTCTTCAGTAAGAGGTGCTTCCACATGAATTTCAACAGACATATTTCCTTTTATTGGGTCATCAAAGTTTACTCCACTGACAGTCATAACAGCATCGCCGTTTTTGATAGTTAATTCTACACTATTTGATCGTGCTATTTCTATTCCGTTTTTATCATGAACAATAGCATTAAGTGATGCGTTACTATCAAATATTACCTGGGTGTAATATTTGTAAGTATATGGCGGAGTCGTAATTGGAGAAGATACAGGTTGACCATTAATATAATAAGTAACAGTATCTGTTGTTTTAAGTTCTGAAGTTTCTACTTCAAAAGTTAATGTACCGTTTACAACACCTGATTTTGGAGATGTTAGCTCTATTTTTTGCGCAAACAATAAAGTAACTGAGAACAATAATAGTGCTATAAAGTAGATTTTTTTTGTCATTATGGTTACCCTCACATTTTTTATGATATTACAATAGAATACTACATTCAAGTGATTTTGTCAATAATCTAATTTAGATATTTAAATTTATAAATGAATTTATAGTAAAACAATTTCAGCTATGGACATACTCTGTGGAAAAATGGTATAATAATTAAAATATGGGGTAAAGCATGATGGATTATTTTGATATAAAAGTACCGATTAAAACAGCTGCTGAGATATTATCTGCGCTTCAAAATAAAGATTTAGTTTATAACTATCTAAATCAGAATATATATGATGTCGAAGATACCGAATACTTAGAATCACAACGACAGAGATATATTCAAACTATAAAAAGCCATATAGAAAGAGTAGGGGAGACGGTCCCTACGTGGCTTTTGAGAGCACCCGGTAGGCTTAACGCATTTTTGGAATACCTTGACATGTGTCAGGGAGACCATATGTCAACCACTATTGATGGAGATATTCCTATCGCGGTATCACCGCGAGATGATAAAATACTGTCGCTCACCAATGTTAATCCTTTATTTGAAGACGCTATAATTGATTTTACTGAGGCGTTTGATTATCTAAAATCTAAAAAAATGGCTTTTGGTGTAAAGGATAGTTGGGATAATAGAACGTTGCATTTTCCATATGCTGGACGAAAACAAGGAGATTGGCAAAATTATTTGCTTAGCCCATATTTACGTTTCCTTTGGGAATATGATAATGACATTAAAGGTGCTGACATAACATTTGGCCCCAGTACTATTCCATATAGAGCAGGAGTAAGCTCTTCAAGCGCAGTGGTTGTACTATCATTTTTAACTATGTATTATACTAATCAAGAGATGTTTCCAAAACTTACAAATTCTCAAGTAGGAGCATTTCTCGGCGAAGCTGAATGGTATGTAGGAACACATGGTGGCGCTAATGACCAAATGACGATTCTTTTTACCCCAAAAAACAGTATAAGTTACAACCGTCATTCAAGACCGGTTCTCACTTCTGACGCCCTTCCATTCATACAAGGAATTAATGTTGTACTTGCAAATTCACTTTGGGAAGCGAACAAAAGCGCAGGAGGTAACCAGAGTTTCAATATAAGAAAAGACTGGATTTTACTTGGTGATACGGTTATGAAAATGATCATAAAGCGTGCAATGACAATTATTGATGACGATATGGCAACAGGTAACTGGCTAACAAAAATGATGAACGATAATTTTAAATTTTTCACAGGAGATGCTGCTATAGTTGAGCTTAATAATAGCGATAATTGGCGTTTAATAGCGAGGAATTATAACAATCTCGGCAGTTTATCAGAAGATATTTTGGGAGTTTCCTCTGTAGCTGTAGAAGAATTGATAACTCTTTTACCAGTAAAGTTACGTCCCGATGAGGTGAAAGATTTACTCGGATATAATGATGTGAAAGATGTATTGGCAAAATATACTAAGCCACGACGGGAAATAGGTGGCTATCATTTACGCACAGCAGCTCGTTTTTTCTTAAAAGAAAACCGTATAGGTTATCGGCTTGAAAAAATATTTTTAGAAGCGAATGAGAAAGTCAAGAAAGGTGAATTAACATATGAATCAGCTGAATATGATGAATATAGAGTAGAAGTAGGACGTTTAGTTGATAAACTTCAGGATGCGCTGATGTACGATTTCCGAGTCTCTACCTCTCAGCTGGATCTTCTATTGGATATAGCAAAAAGAGGGCCGGGGTATTTGGGAGGTAAGCTTACAGGCGCAGGAAAGGGTGGGTGCGTTTCAATTTTAGTGCGGGAAGAGAGTGCAAAAGATATGTGTGACTATCTTGATGATGAATATTATAGTAAACAGGAATATTTTGAGCAATACCGTCAAATTTTAGCGGACGAAATGACTGAAAACTTGAAAGACAGCTTTGAATACGAGATGTCAAAAGAAAGATTGGATAATTTAAATAAAGAATTATCGCTTCCCGGTCATTGTAAACGTGTATTCTTTAGTCGCGGCGCATGTGTTATTGACGTCTAAAATTTCGATGAACGAACGTTTACAATAGATATTTATAAAAATATTCGCCATACGTTATATAATTTTTTTTAAAAAAATATATTATGCTATTGCATTTTTAAAATATATACGCTATAATAATATCAACATCTGTTATTGATTGTTAAAATTACATATTACGAAAAGAGGATAAAAAGATGAAGTTACGAGCAATTTTAGTAGTGTTTACTACAATGATTAGTTTATTATTTATTATGTTAGCTGTTGGTTGCAGTGATGACAACAAAAAACCTAAAGCTGATAATTTAATTATTGGAATTAATTATTCAGCCTTGCCATCAGATTATACAACTCAAACATTATTTGAAGATGGACTTAAAATAATACTTATCAAAAACGGAGCAACAACAGTTGCGCGTATAATAGAAAACAGTAACAACACTATTCGTGAGGTATGGTTAGCCCTTGGATCTATAATTCCTCTTTCAGTTACTGTCAGCCCAAGCGATACTCCTGGAACAGCACTTTGGGATTGGGTAAATCCGGCGAAAGATATTATCAGAGTAAGCGAAGTTGGTTTTCTCTCCGCTGTTGATTCATCATCAGCTCCGGCAACTGTTAATGTAAAAGTACGTGGCAGTGATGCAGTAGGTAGTATAAAAGTAAAAGTATATGATAGTTTAGATATAACACAAATTATCGTATCACTTAATACAGATATTCTTTCTAATGACTATATAGTAACTGACCGTGAATTTGAAAATGGTTATACAAGACTTACTATCAGTAGCATTGCAGGCAGCAATAACATTGCATACATTTACCTTGACCAGAATGATAATATATATCAGATAGACATGTTACCGGGTATAACTATACCACTGATCAGCACTACTATTCCTAAAGATACCCCCGGAACTTTTTGGTTGGATAATAGCGCTAATCCTAACAACAGCGTTGCAACTATCTCGCAAGATGGATTATTGACATCTGAAGATAGTATAAGCGGGTACAGAGTAACTATGCAGTTTGCTTCAGTTGCTTACAATCTCAGTGTTTCAAACGAATTTGAAGTTAATGTCCGTACTTCATTAGTAAGACGTGGTGGTCGAAATTAAGTTAAATTACACTTTTTGTATAATTTAAAGTCCATAAATAATTTTATAAAAATAAAGGTGGTTACCTAAATGACATTAAAATTACATACAAAGCTACTAGCCATAACATTATGTGCAGCATTTATTATTATTATGAGTTCTTGCAGTTCTGACAAATCTTTTAATAGTAATGATCCTGTCGCTATAGTACGTATAGACGAACTTCCGGCACATAAACTCTTTTCGACAAATGATAAAAATGTTTTTAGAATAGCTCCGGATAGCCCACTCGGTGTAAGCGGAAAAACTTCTGGTAAAATTTTTACTAACAACGATAAATCTATACATACAATCGAATTTTATGAACCTGATGTAACGATTACTTTAGGAGTATTAGCCAAGCATTTAGAAGGTACTGTTGGCGCAGCCAATATTTATATTGAACCAATTCAAACAAAGGCTATTTCTTGCGTTGTTAATGGCGGGTCTAAACCTGGATATTCATCTTTGATTACCATAACTTCTCATACACCTGATATTGATACAACAGTAAAACTGACAGCAGAGATACCGGGTATAGGTGCAACATATATAAAAATTAAAGTTAAAGGAAGATATTGACTTTTGCTTTAAGCACATATTATTAAAGGCGGTCTATAAAAAAAGACCGCCTTTTGATTTAAAAAATAATTTGTTTCGTAAAATAACTATTGTAATTGAGCGAAAAAAAAGGTATAATATAAATGTTTAGCGCATTATATATTCTTAAATAAAAAATGTTTTAGGAGAACTATTATGAAAAAGAATGTTATCATAGTATTTGCCGCAGTTATGCTTACAGCCATTTTGCTTCTGCTTTCAGGTTGTGGCAGTAATAAAGGTAAGAACAAAAAAGACACAACCATTACTTTAACCCCTTCTGCTATAGAGCTAAAAATTAATGAAACTGCAACACTAACCGCAGCTTTAACTAACAGCTCAATATCTATAGATACTATATCATGGATGTCTGAAGATCCTAAAGTCGTAACTGTTGTCGGAAATAATTTAACTGCTACGGTTACCGGTGTTGCTCGCGGAAAATCAGATATAACAATACGTATTATTGATGTAAATGGCAAGGCTTATACAGCAAAAAGTACTGTCTATTCAGATACTATTCGAGTAACAGGCATTGAATTAGATATAACCAACAAAACTCTGGATGTGGGAGAAGATTTTATTTTAAATGCTACGGTCTATCCTTTGGATGCAACTTTTAAAGATATAATATGGGAAGTAGTCGGTGGAAATAAAAATGCTGTTACACTTGATACTTATACAGGAACTCAGGTTAAAGTTACGGCTATGCAGTGGGGTACAGCTTTAGTGACAGCAAAAACTGTTGATGGTAATTTTAATGCCGTTTGCGAAGTTAATGTTTCTAATAAACTGGTAAACCGTATCAACGTTACATTTGATAGAAGCTATTTTAGTAGAAACTCAGGAAGTCCATTTTCTAATCCGGATATATCCAGACCATCAAATATACCTAACAATTTGCAAAAATATCGCGGAAGGAATAACGATTATTATACACTATCCGGAAGATTGAACGGAAATACGTTGAACTACGGTGTTGTAGTTGACGGACAAGATAATCTATTAGCTATTATATTTCCTAGAAGAACTCAATCTCCTATCAAACTTAGTTATAACATACTGCCGAATGATGCCTTTGATAAATCATTTACATGGTCTGCTCATTTATTGAATATATCTAATTCAAACTATAATGTGACAAACACAGTGGTGAATATTGAAGACTATCTTCAGTTTATGAACGCAGAAAAGACTATTATTCAAGTTAAATCAGGAATAACATCTTCATTTGGCCTGGAAATTACATTAATGGCAAATGATGGAAGTGATGTTGTTAGAAAATTTGATGTTTTGTTTTTTTCACAGTGGACTTAAATAGAACGAGTAATATTTAAATAGCAGCTCCTGTCTGGCGCTAAGCAGACAGGAGCTGCTATTTACTTAACAAACATTGAATAACTCATGTTTTTTATATAAAGCGGAGGTTACACAAATGAGATTTACTATCGCAATCACATTTATACTTTTGATCATTATGTTTATATTTACCGGTTGCGGCGGGGTTTCAGATTATTCATATTTGAGAAGTATTGACGAAAATCCGGTTGGATTATATTTAGATAATGTAGGTAATGGATTGAGTATTTCTTCTTTGTATGTAGACCGAACAGAAATAAAATTTTCAGGTACAGAACAACTCGCGGCTTTGCTACTCATAAACAGTCAGTCCGGTGATAGATTGGTCACTGAAGTTATATTTTACGAACCAAATGTACAATTATTCTTTAGAGCCATGCCGCGTGATATAGCGACATCCAGCAGCGGGGTAACTTTCTCATCCATCCCTATGTCAGTTGCGACATTTATGCAGACTTCTTTTTCTCCCGGAAACGCTATGTTTCATCTGACATCATTACAAGGAACACAACTTATAGGCGTTACAGACAACCTAACTATTAACATGATTGGAGTAGGGACACGACAAGTGAAAATAAGCAGGAATTAGCAAAGAATAGTTAAATGATAACAATTATACCGGCTGTTTTTATCTATGATGATAATGTTAGTGAAGATAATCCTCTCATTAAAGTTTATTCTACTAACTTGGATGGTTATTATAATGTGAACTATATATGGTTTGCATATCCGGGTCTTTCTCTAAACCTAACAGCTATTCCTATATCTACTGAAAATGAAATTGGGATTATAGAGTGGATAGTTGGTGATAGCAGTATTGGTGCTCCTTTCCGTTCTGACAAAAATAAGATTAACGACCTGAATCCTCTCGTAGAGATTTCACCTTCATTTGGTACAGATGTTACGATAACCTCTATTGATTGTGGAACACGTCCATTATCTCAAGGATATATATTTGTAGCGCCATCCCAATCTAAATATTACAAACAGATGGATTATATTGATATTGAAGTAGGAACTATAGTTGTAAAATGAATGATGGCGTCATAAAAAGAAACAGAGGACTTGCATAACAGCAGTCCTCTGTTTTGTTTTTATTAACGATAAAAATTTATGACGATTTTACTATGTTTCCAATGTCAGTGCGGTAATATTTATTTTGATAATTTATCTTTTCCACCGCTTCATAAGATTTGGATATAGCTTCGTCAAATGTATCAGCAACAGCTGTGACATTCAACAACCTTCCACCAACAGTAACTATTTTATTATCGTTTAATAACTTTGTCCCTGCATGAAAAACTATGACTCCATCAACTTTATTAGCATAGTCGATGCCTGTTATTTCATTTCCGCTATCATATTTATCCGGATATCCACCGGCAGCCATAACGACTGTAACAACTTTCTTCGAAGACCATTTAGGTGTGATAGTTCTTAAATTTCCATCAACAGCTGCAATGAATATATCTATTAAATCAGTCTCTAGTCTTGGCAAAACCACCTGAGTTTCTGGATCACCAAACCTAACATTAAACTCCAACACTTGTGGACCATCATCAGTTATCATAAGACCCACGAAAAGTACACCGACAAAATCAATTGATTTCAAAATCGGCGCTATCACATTGTTTTTAACATACTCTATAAGTTCTTCATCAAAGTGAGGTACTGGTGAATAGTTACCCATACCACCCGTATTAGGTCCTGTATCGCTGTCACCTATACGTTTATAGTCTTGTGAAGGCTCAAGCGTTAGAATATCTTGTCCTGAACAAACAGCAAGCAATGATACTTCACTTCCATTGATACAGTCTTCAATAACTATCTTATCTCCTGCGCTGCCAAATTCTTTATCAATCATAGTCTGTTTGACTGCTGAGATAGCTTCTGTACGATCTTTACAGATCAAAACCCCTTTCCCTTTTGCGGGTCCATCAGCTTTTATAACCTGAGGTTTATCATATGGCTGTGACATGAGATAATCAGTAGCTTTATTTGCATCATCAAAGATAGCGTAAGGAGCAGTTTTTATATTTGCTTTTGTCATCATTTCTTTTGCAAATGCCTTGCTTCCTTCAAGCTGAGCAGCAGCTTGATTCGGTCCAAAAACTTTTAAACCATTAGACGAGAATTTATCAGTAATTCCACTAATTAATGGATCTTCCGGACCAACAATAGTCATATCAATGTTTTCGTTTCTCGCAAACTCAAGCAATGCATCAATTTCAGTGACGGCGATATCGATATTTGTAGCTAAAGCAGCTGTTCCGGCATTACCCGGAGCAGCATATATTTTTTTTACTTTAGTACTTTGCGCCAGCTTCCATATGATGGCGTGTTCGCGGCCGCCACTACCAATAACTAAAACTCTCATCTATTAAAAATTCTCTTTTATTCGTTTTACAGCTTCTTTTATTCTCTCTTCTTGATTATGCCCCTGAATTGTAAGCGCAAATCTTACATAGCCTTCACCGCATTCACCATATGCAGATCCTGGAGTAACTAAAATCCCACAATCTGATAGTAATTTTGCAGCGCATTCAGCACTACTCATACCTTTAGGAACATTAGCCCATACATAAAATGCTGCTCTTGGTTTTTCAACTTTCCATCCGGCTTCTACCAAACCATCAACTAAAAGATCACGACGTTGCGTATAAGTATGGCGTAAATTATCAAAATAACCTTTACTATCAGCTTGAAGTGCTTTAACGCCGGCTTCTTGAATCGCTAAAAAAGCTCCTGAGTCGATATTGCTCTTCATTTTGTTTAGTGCAGCTATCGCATCTGCATTACCTACACACCAACCAAGGCGCCATCCTGTCATATTGAATGGTTTTGAGAATGAATGAAACTCAATAGTAACATCTTTTGCACCGGGAACTTGCAGTAAGCTCGGCGGAAGGTAGTTACCTTCATAATAGATTTCATCATAAGCCATATCCATAGCTATTAAAATATCATTATCTTTCGCAAAAGCAACTGCTTTTTCAAAAAAATGAATATCTACAGTTCCGCCTGTCGGCATATTGGGATAACAGAGCCACATGATTTTAGCCGCTTGAGCTACTTCAGCCGGGATGTCATCAAAATTAGGAGTCCATCCACTTTTTTCACTCATTGGCATAAAATAGCTTTCGCCTCCGGCAAACATAGTGCTTATTTTATATACAGGATAACTAGGGTCAGGAACAAGTGCTATATCACCGGGGTTTAACACGGCAAACGATAAATGTGCAATGCCTTCTTTTGATCCGATAAGGCGTAAAATTTCCGTCTCCGGGTCAAGGTCAACACCAAATCGTGTTTTGTACCACTTTGCTATTTCAACGCGCAGAGTAGGCAACCCTAAACCTGTTTCGTCATATTGATGGTATGATGGATTGTTGACAGCCTCTTTTAAGGCATCAACTACAAATTTTGGCGTTGGCTGGTCAGGATCGCCAATACCAAAATCAATGAGGTCTACGCCATTCGCTTTTGCTTCTCTTTTTAGTTTTGCGAGTTCAGCAAAAGGGTATGGCGGTGTATTTAGTAATCGATCAGCTATTTGCATAGTTATTTATTCCTTATCTCTATTTTTCCGTAATATTATAACATATTTAAAGATCTTTGTACATACCTATAGTTAATCTCAATTTGAATATTTTTGACATAAAACTCACAAACTAATATTGAATAGTAATCTTATCAGATATAGTCTATAAATCATTAGAATTTTATTTTATTATTGCAAAAAAAAAGAAAATCAGTTAAAATGTATATATGAATGAAAATGATTATAGCATGCCGGCGGCTTTAACTATTGCCGGCAGTGATAGTGGCGGAGGCGCAGGAATTCAGGCCGATATAAAAACGTTCTCCGCTAACCTGGTATATGCTTCCTCTGTCATAACTGCAATAACTGCGCAAAATACAGTAAGTGTTGATTTGATTCATGATATACCGCCTCATATTGTAGATGCGCAATTAAAATCAGTACTATCTGATATACCTATTAAATCAGTAAAAATAGGAATGCTTTCCAACTCAAACCTTATAGAAGTCGTTGCAAAAAATATGTGTGAATTTAAAGTTGAAAATATAGTCCTCGATCCGGTTATGATTGCAAAAAGTGGCGACAGATTACTGAAATCATCAGCTATAGAAGCGTTAATAGACTGCATTATACCAATATCAACATTAGTCACACCTAATATTCCTGAACTCTATGCTATCACCGGGGCTGACAATGTTAGCGAAGAAGATAGATATCTTATCGTTATGGCAAAAGAAATCTTAAAAATAGGCGCGAAGAACGTTTTAGTTAAGGGGGGACATTTAAGTGGTAACATATTAACTGATACTTTAATTAAAGATGATGGAAGCGAGGTAAGATATTCTCATAAACGGATAAATACAAATAACACTCACGGAACAGGCTGTACTATGTCTTCAGCTATAGCAGCTAATTTAGCGAAAGGATTTTCTGTTGAAAACGCGGTACGTTTGTCTGCTTATTGGTTGCACGGAGCGATAGAAGCTAATTTTAAGATAGGGCAGGGCAATAGCCCTGTCAATCATCTCTATGAATGGCAACACAAATCTATGAAATAAAATCTATTATCTGTATTGAAATGGAAATCTAACAGTTGTACTATTGCTTCTAACTGAGAAGTTATTACTAAAGTTTATGCTGAACCCTATAGTATTATCCATAGTATTGTATGATGCCCCATAACTAAAAAAAGTATCAGAATAAATAAGTCCAAATTTCGAAGAGTTGTAACTTTTTTCATTTGGAGAATAACTGTAGGCAATGTTAGCTTTCAGTCTGTTTCCATATTTATCTAATATTTTGTAATCGATTTCGGTAAGTATCAAGTCCTCAATGAGAAGTTTATCAAAAAGAAAAGGAGTATTTCCGCTTTGTGAATATCGTAGGTATGACGTGCTTAGATATAGAGGAGCATCAAAGTCTGTATCAATAGTAGCTCCATAAACAGTCGTAACAGTACTGTCATTTTCTTCGTATAACGCATAACGAAGACCATACTGTCCTCTTATAGATAGTCTTCCATCCTTCAAAATATTGTGTTTTGGAGTTTCTAAAGTCGCTATACCGTACGCAGCATTCTTTTTTGCATCTATTAAATTATCGTTAAATCTTCCTCCGCTAAGGACTATACCGGTTGTTATCCCTTTGTATAAATTTATTTTTTTATCTGTAGATAAGCGGAAAGCCGGAGTACGGTTTATTTTTTGTTTATCAAAGTTATATTCTCTGTAAGCTTCTCTGGTCAGCCAATTTTTACCGATATCCTTTTCAGCATGAGACTGGATTATTGATGCTTTTATGGGTATATTTCCTATAGCGGTGTAGTAATCTAAACTGAGCTTCCAGTCAAACGCTTCTTTAGGGTTGTACCCTACGTCAAAGTTAAAGCTTAAATTTTTGTCTATATTTATATTATCGCTATAGTTTATCTGAATTATATTATTACCGCCTAAAATAACCTCGGGAACTTTTATTAGATCGCCAAGCAGAGTGTTATTTCTTTCATTATCATACCAAACATATTTTGGAACGGTTAAAAAATTTATTCCAAATAAAGAAGCGTGGAGACGCGATAGTGTCATCTTATTTTCTCCATCTCTCATTATAGATTTGGCTGTTATCTTGGCATGGGTGATTGTTTCAAATTCATTTTTATAAGGAACAACCGAGACATCATTTAACAAAATTACATTTTCCTTATCAATCGCGTTTTTATTATAAGAAAAAGATCCTGCAGTTATTAAAATCGGAAGGATAGGGGGATCATTATCCTCATAAATAAATGGCACTACTAATCTGATGTTACCTTCGGCAGTTATTTGAGTGAAGTTGTTAGCAAGTTCCACTTTATCAGCCCATAAAATAATGGGACCGTCAATGATATTATCATGTATTATCATTTTCAAAAGCACATTGCCTTCGAAAAATCCATCACCAAGATGTGCATTCGCATCGCGAGTAAGGTGTTCTTTGTTTGCTTCTATGACAATATCTCCTTTGCGCAACTTTAAAGAAAACCTTTTAATTGTACCATTATCATCAACTATCGTTTCTAGTACAGGAGTAGTTTCTTCTCCTTCAGGATCAGATGTTTGAGTTTTTTCTATAGTATAGTCATTTTCTATTTTTAAAACATCAATTTCAGTCTCAGTTTCTATAGCAAATGATACTAAAGAAAAGATCAGTATTATTATTATAAAGTTAGTTAATCGCATAATGTTTCATCCATTTTAAATTATTTTACTGGCAGAAAATCATCTTCGTTGGCAGATATGATTGTGGTAACTGAGGGTGGAACAACAGATTTTGCTGCAGATAATACATCTTCACTGTTTACTTTTTCTATTTTCTTAAACAATTCGGATATAAATTTTATGCCAAATCCACATGCAATACCATTTGTAGCATTTAAAGCAATATTAGTGTTTGTCTGACTTGCTATTAATTGTCGGGATATAAGTTTTGTTTTTACCCTGTTAAGTTCTTCTTCGCTGACAAGTTCATTTTGTAATTTCTGTATTTCTCGTTCAAATCCTTTTTTCACATGAAGAATATTTGCCGGCGTAGTACTGATAGCAACAGTAAATTGACCTATCGATTCATAAGGAGTATAATGAGAATGTACACCATAAGCCAACCCTTCCTTATCTCTCAACTCTAAAAATAACCGAGTTGTTAATCCTGCACCGCCAAGAATGTTTGAAAACATAGTCATTGCGGCTTGATTTTCATGTCCGCGCTTTACAGATTGCCATGCTGTCATATAATGGGCTTGATTAGTACTGGGCAATATTTTTGTAACTAAAATATCTTTTTTCGTTAGTATCGCACTTTTTTCTATGTTACTTGTTCGTTGTGATTCTTTACAGAATGAGCCGAAGAGTAGGTTAAGTTTATCTACTATTTTTTTTTCGTTAATATCAGTAAAATCCCCAACAATGACAATTGATATTTTGTCCGGAACAAGATATTTATGATAGTTTTCTCTCATTTCTTCTTTTTTCATTAATGCGATGTTTTCTAAGATAACTGAAGCTGTATATCCATATGGATGGTTTTGGTGAAATGTTCTTTCTAAGGTATCAGCGCATAATTCTCCCGGCATATCAAGTGCAAACTGTAATTCTCCCGCAAGTAAAGCGAGTTCATCATCAAATTTATCAAACGATGGCCTTAACAAGATATCAGATAAAAGATCAATGACGGTTTCAAATTTATCATTTAATGCGGTACAGCGCAATATAGAATAATCAGAAAGGATGGAATGAGTTATAGAAAGTGCGTTATTATCAATTATCGTAACTATATCATCATATGAGTATTTTTCTGTTCCTTTTAATGATAGTCGGGCAGCCATCCGCAACAAACCTGGATATTGTTCTTCCTTTATTCCTCCACGTACAGAGATGTCTATTGCTATCCTTGGTGTTTTTTCACGAGATACGATGAAAACCCGTACTCCGTTATCAAGCAAATATTCTTTATGATCAAGCATTAGTCTTTTCTCCATCTTCATCTGTTATAATAACCACAGAAAAATTTTCTACATGCAAATAAGTACTAATAATTTTATTCACTGTTTCAAGACTTATAGTTTCTAACTCTTTTAGATAATTTAAATAATACTCTAAATTTCCGGCAATAGCAAAAGAGTAGGCGACTTCATTACTAATTCGCTCAACAGTCTCGGAATCAGCTGCAAATGATGTTTTGAGGCGTATTATCGCTCGATTAAATTCATCTTCAGTTATAGGTTCTATAGAAGTCAATTTTTCTATTTCTCTACGAAACAACTCTTCTGCAAAGGAAAGTTTGTTTGGATGAATTAAAGCTAAACACATAAATCCGCTGTTATCACGCCCACTGAGTGAACCGGTCATAATATCTATAAAAGGAGTGTCACTTAGATTTTCTATAAGCCTTCGTGTCATACGGCTACTCCCGCCATCCCCCAAACACATAGAAGCTATATCAAATGAGATCGCGCTTTTTATATCCTGGGCTTTAGGTGTTGTTGTTCCGTAAAATAAAAAGTCATTGGTAGTATATTTATAAATTGTTTCTCGATAACTTTTATTATTTTTTGTATGATGTGCCGGAGGTGTTAATGGTTTACTGTCAGCATATCTATTTTCATGAGCAAAGGTTAAGGCTTTGTCGACTTTATTTATAGTATATTGTGTGTCAAGATCACTTGCAATAACCGTAATCATATTTGGAGGAGAATACCATTTTTTATAGTAGTCAAATATTTCATCACGATTAATACTGCCTATAATTTCAGGAGTTCCAATAATAGTTCTCTCATATGGGTGACCTTTATATATAAGCTCAGATAGCTTTTTTTGCCCGACAGATAAAGGATTATCAAGTCCCATTTTGATTTCTTCTATAACGACAGCTCTTTCTCTGGTTACATGGGCGCTAATATCAAGATTTTTATCTTTTTTTTCTTCCGGTCTTATGCCTTTTCCAATTTCCTCATCCGGAAGTGTGGCATTAAAAAGCATGTCAAAATGTAACTTTAGCGCAGCAGAAAATCCTTGCGTTGGCAATGTGATATGATATTGTGTATAGTCTTTGCTGGTTCCGGCATTAATTATTGCGCCTTCACCTTCTAAAATTCTATCTATTTCTGACGGTCTGTAATTTTTGCTTCCTTTAAAAAGTAAATGTTCCAAAAAATGGGATACACCATTATTTTCATAAGTCTCGTTTATTGATCCGGTTGTAATAAGCGTTTGTAGTCTCGTTACAGCTATTCCTTCTTTTTGAATGGCTATTATTTGGTGTCCGTCATTTCTTAACGCATATTTTGCAGGATTTTTTAGGTAAGGCAAATTAACATCATATGTATTTATAATCATAATCTATAATATTGTAACTCAATTTAGTTTAAATTACAAGTAGAAAAGTACAGTATTTTATTAAAGAAATTGCATCAACGATAAAAGAAACTTTATATTGTTTTTATTATTTATAACAAATTTCAGCTGTTATGGTTTTATGATTACAGAATACAGGGGATATAAGCATAGTGCGCAAAAAACAATGAGTTTACATAATATCAATTATCGGACGTTGCATCAGTTGTCGAGTGTTAGAAAGGAGACGCAAATCAAGTCTAAAAGGTACAGACTTTTTTTAGCGAATAAACTCAATAAAAGCACCGCCGAAAATAAGGTTGACATCTTTTTTTAAATCTTCATCACTAAGTTGCCATCCGGCATCTAGCAAAAGCAAATATTTTTTCTGTAGTATAGGTTTTAACAGTTCTTTAAAATGAGACCACTTATAAATTAATTGTTCTAAAACACGTGCGTCAGAATGCTGTAAAGTTGTGCTGAGTCCTAGCAACTCTATTCGCATATTTGTTATTTCAACAATAGTCTCTGGTATATTTACCTGCCACCAACAACCGAATATATGTATATTTCTAAACTTTCTGGCCAAAACAACTAATTGATGTTGATTTTCGCGCGAAATAGCGGTTATCAAAAACTTATTATCCGGATTGTCTTTAACTAACCGTTCTATAGCATATAAATCAGTTTGTCCCATCCAGTCACCGGCAAGCCGCAGTGCAGGATTAACTTGTCTTATAGCACCGGTCATAATGGCAAGGGGCTTGTTATATTTCCTGCAAATTGGAAGTATTACCTCTTCAATTATAGCGACTTGTGTTGAATATTTTTCTGTAAAACCGAAATCAGGAGCCAACGATACAGCTACATACCCCGGCTCAAATTTATTGATACAATCAGTGAGGAATTTTTCTAAAATAGTCACCGTATTACCTGAAATATTTTCTTCAACCATATACCCCCATTCTTTTAATGTTGGGATGACTGATTTATAAGTGTTTACAAGTGAATCCAGTCTTAAAGAGCTTAAGAAAATATCATCAGCTTTTTCTCCCCCATCCCACCATTTCATTTCAGCACTGTCAAACGGATCATTAGTCATAACTAATTGTTTGATATTAGCTATCTTCAAAATTTTCGCGACATAATCAGGCTGCTCAGTCAAATGTTTCATCTGCTTTCTTATTAAGTTCAAATCACGTGTTTTAAAATCAATATTTAATGCCTTTAAAATGGTGATAACTCCCATGGCAGGTTCACTTATAGGAGTGCGTTTTACAAATAATTCATCCCATACCAACTCTGCTTGTTCACTAACATTTAGTACAAAAAAATCATCATAGGGTATTTTACTATAGCGAAAATATTCGGCTAACAGATAATGGTAAACAAGTAGTTCGTCTATCCCTGTAAGGAGCATACCGGTAAATTCTTTAGGATAAATATGTGTATGTATATCATAAATAGGCATATTTTCTATAATATATCCCAATTCATGTTCCAAATTTGTTTTATTTATAATAATCATAAGGTAACACCTTCCTTCCAAATAGCAATTTCTTTATAGCCGTTTTGCTCATTTTTAGTCTTTTTGCCGCTTGCTATATCAATAATTTCATCATATAACTCATCAGCCAGTTCAAAAATATCTTTCCCTTCTAAAAGTACTCCGGCATTAAAATCTATCCAACCGGCTTTTGATGTGGCTAATTCATTATTGGTTGATATCTTCACTGTGGGCAATGGTGCTCCAAGCGGTGTTCCTCTACCGGTTGTGAATAGTATAACATTTGCTCCGATAGCTGTTAGTGCCGTTACAGCCACAATATCATTTCCGGGACCATTTAAAAGTATAAGTCCGGTATTATCTGTGTTATTATCTAAAGATTGCGCATAGGGATAAACGGCAATAACAGTGTTATTGCCTCCTTTTGTTATACAGCCAAGCGACTTTTCTTCAAGCGTTGTTATGCCGCCTTCTTTGTTTCCCGGTGAAGGATTTTCATACACCACTTGATTATGAGAGATATAATAATCTTTAAAATCCTCTACAGTTTTCACTATCTCGTCAAACACACTTTGACTTTTGGCATAGTTCATAAGGATATGTTCGGCCCCAAAAGTTTCCGGTATTTCAGTCAAGACAGCACTTCCTCCAAAGTTTATATGCTTTGTGGTTAAAACCCCTAAAAGCGGATTTGCTGTTATACCGCTAAACGCATCACTGCCACCACACTTTAGTCCAAGAGTAAGTTTCGAAACAGGTACTTTTTTTCGCTCTGCACTATTTATTTGCGCAAGTTCATTTATAAGTTCGTTACCTATCGTTATTTCATCAGATTCTTGAGTTATCAAAAATTTTATTTTGTTCTCATCATAGACCCCCAATGCTTCTTTGAATTCCTTGATAGTAATATTTTCACAGCCAAGAGCGACTATTAATACTCCGGCAACATTAGGATTTTTCGTTAGAGATGCTAGTAATTGTTTAGTTGTTTCATGGTCTGATCCCATCTGAGAACATCCATATGGGTGTGTTAGCGCTACAACATCGTCAATGCCTTTGTAGTTTCTATCTCTCGCTGTTTGAGCTAATTTTTCCGCAGTTTTATTGACACATCCCACTGTAGGTATAACCCAAATGTCATTTCTTGTGCCCACGAGTCCGTTATCTCGCGGATAACCGTAGAAAGTGGGGATGTCTGACTGCGCATCACTTTTAATATCTGATTTTTTGATTTGTTCATATTTATATGAGAATGTTTTATCCAAACTTGTTTTTAAGTTGTGAGAGTGAACCCAATCTCCGGGGAATATGTCAACAGAAGCTATCCCTATGATTTCGCCGTATTTTATTATTTCCTCGCCCGCTTTTACAGAAGAAACAGCTATTTTATGTCCTTTTTTTATGTCGGTCCGTACATTTAAACCGGGCATAATCTCATCATTTGCGGTCAAATCAGTAAGCGCGACAACAACATTATCTTTCTCATTTATCTTAATAATTTTTTTTGTATTCATTTCAATTTGTCTTACGGAAATCTCATACTTCCGCTTTTACAAATCCTCTTTTGCCTTTGCAAATATAGATGTTATCCTTGTTGTGACATCACTGTTTATAGTGGTTGTTACTTCTGTTTCCTGTATTGATTGAACAAAACCTTGAGTCTCTTTTTCCAAATCTGTTGACACAGCTTCTGTAACAACAAAATCACCATCTATAGTATTAGCCTTAACTGCCAAGCTTTCATTCGTTGGAGAAGCATCATTCTCACCGAATATTATCTCAGTGATTATATTTCCGTGAAAATACATCTTAATAAACTGTTCCAACGTAACCTTAACTTCCGGCTTTTCTTCTATCATTGTCATTAAAAAATTACTGGTCGTACTTAGCAACAACTTATTTTCATCCAACTCTACAGGAACAACCAAAGAAGCAACTCTATCCTTTATTTTAACTCCTACCGGATGCTTTGAAAGAAACATTAAAAAATTAACCCAATTTTTAGCTACTAATTCAAAAGTTAACACTGCGTCTTCCGGTATATCATTTACGATGTCCTCAACATCTGTTGCTGCCATGCTCTCTTCTATTGCAGTGTTATTATTTACGGCTTGCTGTTTTGTTTGAGCTGAGATTGTATGAGGGTCTATGATTGGTACAGGTTTTTGTTGATTTCTCTGTGCTATTGCTACTGATTCAACATTTTTAACAAGCTGTTGCGTATTAGTCTGACCCTGAAATTTCGATACACTTTCTTTTACGGCAACGGAGGTACTTTTGTTATATATCATGTCAACTATTCGCAGCGAAAACAGTTCTAAAAGTATCCTTTGTTGTGTGTTAAACCTAAGTTCTTCTGCAGCTTGTGATAGAAAAGTGAGCCCTGCCATAAGGGCATCGCTTGAGATATCCTTCACAACCGTTTCTATCTCATTCTGCTGTTCAACACTCATTTCAACTAAAACTGTTGAACCGGCAAGTTTTGCCCGCAAAAGATTTCGCCAATGAATTACTAATTCAGTTACCAACTGAGGAATATCCTTGCCTGATGAAAAAACCTCCTCTACCAAATCAAAAATAGCCGCTTTATCACCATTTATAATATTGCGGCTGAATCTATTTAGTAGGTCTAGATCTATTCCGCCTAAAATATCTCTGACATCTTGAGCTGTGATAGTAACGCCGGCATAAGCTGCTGCTTGATCAAAAAGGCTTAAAGCATCGCGAAGTCCGCCGTTAGCGGCGCGCGATAAAATTTCAAACGCTTCATCTTCAACAGTCCATCCTTCTTGTTCTGCGATATAACGCATCCTTTCAATAATATCAGCAGTTGTAATTCTGTGGAAATCAAACCTTTGGCATCTTGACAGTATAGTTGCCGGTAGTTGTTGAGGGTCGGTTGTACAGAGCACAAATACAACATGAGCAGGCGGTTCTTCTAATGTTTTCAAAAATGCATTAAATGAATCTCGAGTTAACTGATGAACTTCGTCAACTATGTAGAATTTATAGTTCATCTCAGCCGGTTGATAATTCACTTGTTCTCTTAACTGGCGAATATCATCAATATTTCTGTTGCTTGCTGCGTCAATCTCTATAACATCAAGTGAGCGATTGTCTTTTATATCGCGGCATTTATCACAAACATTACATGGTTCAGCTGTAGGACCATTTGTACAGTTTAGAGCTTTTGCAAGCACTCGCGCTGTACTGGTTTTTCCGGTTCCGCGAGGTCCGCAAAACAGGTAAGCATGTGCAACTCGATTTTGATCGATTGCGTTTTTTAAAGTTTGAGTTATATGTTTTTGTCCGACAATATCATCAAAGTTTATTGAGCGATATTTGCGGTAAAGTGACTGGTATGCCATATCAATATTATACCATTTTTTGATTGCTTTAGTAAAGTAAGTTTAACCGGTAATACAAAATAATTAATTATTGAACTTGCTCAACAATACATCGTCCTTTCGTTATATTATGCAGGTTGCATTAACTTTATTTTACGATATTTAGTAAATCTCCATAACTCGTAACTTCATGATATCTTAAATTATCAGTAGAAATCTCATTAAACAATTTTTTTGCGCACGATATCTTGTCTTTTTCAATTTTGCGTAAACTTATGCTTTCCATCGATCCTTTGGTTTCTGCTATAAAATAAATATGCTTAATATTTTCGTTTTCATTAAATGCTATCGCCCAGTCAGGAGAGTATTTTCCGACAGGAGTTGGAATAGAAAATCCTCTTGGTAATTTAGCATAAACACAGACTTCATTTGCATTATCCAAATCTTCTGCAAAACTGCCTTTCCGACTGATGTGAAAAATCGTGGTACCATTTCTTGGGTAACACAATTTTGAACGGCAGGAAAACGGAACGAAATTTACGAGCATTATGCGAGTAAATTACGGTTTGTTTTCATAAGGAATGGTAGTATATGGCGTATTGCGTAATCCACCATTATCCTACAGCTTAAACGATCTCATAGTTTTTTCACCCCCATACATAGAAACGCTTTGAATTGTTTATTTAAGAGTTCGAAAGACGGATTCAGTAAGAAAAAAATACACATACACACAATCAATTCTATAGTTTTAAGGGTCGCACATTAATTATTTATCATTAGGGTGACGAGGTATTCCTTGTCGTGATATAAAATGTGCATATTCGCTTCTAATTGCCGTTATGTAGGGATGTGTTATTCTTCCTATTCTTGTATAAGAATCGGAGCCTATTTTAATAATTGAAACATCTTTAGTTGCGGGTCGCTTAATGTACCGAACATTACGAAACTTGAATTGAATTGCCGCTTTCCTCATAAAAATACGTAAATCAAATGTTGATTTCGTTTCGCCTATTTTGGGTTTGTCCATTTTATCAATCAATATTCCTTTAACAAGTAACAGCTGATCGCTTCTTAAATCGCACGGAGCGTTAATATTTACAAAAAATTCATCTGCAAATTCCAATTGACAAGAAGTATCTAGTTTTTTTCTGTATAAGTCCTCTTCATATGCTTGTGTATTTAAGACCGCAGTTCTGTACGCATAATACTTGATTGATTCATAGATTTTCTCGATATCTTAACCCGTTTTCCGGGGATTATTTGCCATTCTCCTTTTGTATCGCCGAGATCAAAGAGTAAGAGCTGCGTTTTTTGAATCCATTCTTTCTTCTCCGTAAGAGGGATTATGTATTTTAGACCATCCATCTGAAAAACATTGTAGCTGATGATTTTTGCTATCTCTTCAAATAATCCATACAGAGGTTCTTTGTTCCATTTCGCAGCATAATAATCCCGATATGTATATAGTAGATTTTCACGGGCTAACAACAGCGAGTCGCCGTTCCATTCAAAGCCGTAGCTTGACTTATATGCAAGCTCGGCAAGACGTTGCCACTCAGCCTTGTCTGATATTTCCGCGTTTATGCGTGATAGCTTTCTGTCCACAAAGCCAACGCGCTCACATATCGGCACTATAACACCAGTTTCCATATCATAGCGACTCGTCATATACGGGGCTTCGCCGCAGGTTATTTCAAGCCACTTGCGTTTTACGTAGGTTTCTAAATCGTCATTTTTATAATTTTCATCAACGGCATCATTTTGTTTTTTAACTATCCATGTGGGCGTGAAAACTTCAGCTTTGGTTTTTGTACGTTCTTTTTGCAAATCCTTTGTTTTTAAAGCTCTCGGCATAATCAAAGAGCCGTACTTGCCTGTGATAAGTTCCGGTTTGATTTGAGCCGTTGCAGAATATGCGACTGAACCATATTTTTTGTAGTTATCATTCGCCCAAACAATGTTTTTTGTAATAGTCGGTGTTGAAGCTGTTCTGTCAAAAAGCAAGAGTTCAAGGATATGCAGCATCTTCTCTCGTATATCGTTTTCAATGACATCGGAAGAAAGAAAATTTTTGTTTTTCGAAATTTCCATTGATTTTCCGTCCTCTTTTCAATATTTTTCGATATACTTATTAGTTATCTATTCCGTCGGAACTCGTCTTTTTGTATTAAAATATTATACTTAATTTTTTACAGTTTGTCAACAATTTTGATACTTAACAAATAAGATAGATTTTATAGCTACAAATTTTCGTCTGCAATTGCAGGTATTTAAATAAGTGAAGAATAATTAAAAGAATGGTGGGCGAAGAGGGACTCGAACCCCCGACCATCTGGGTGTAAACCAGACGCTCTACCAGCTGAGCTATCCGCCCGAAGTTTATGGCGTTACTTTATCTACTGTTTCAAGACAAAGCAACGTATAAAATTATATCTTGTTTCGCAACTTTTGTCAAGGGTTTTAGATTAATTTTTATATATTTTTTTTGCGTTTTAAATATTTACCTTATATATTTATAGGTAAAACCATTATTTTTAGCAAATTCCTCACCGTATGAATTCTTTATAACATAAAGAATCAAACATTCATTACCGCTAAAGGCTTCGGCATTAATCTCTATCACACTATCCGGAATATTAACACTTTGTAATTTTTCACACATAGAAAAAGAATTCTTATCTATTTGTTGCGTTCCGCTTTCAATAGTAACTGTTTGAAGGCTTGAACAACCATAGAACATTTCGTCACTAATATTCTTTATATTTCTTGGAATCCGTATATTATCTAAAGATGCGCAATACCTAAATGTACCGCTGCCAAGACTGTTTATGGATTTTGGTATAGTAATACTGATGATACTATCGCAACGTTCAAAAGCAGCTTCCCCTATACTCTGTATCTCAGCAGAAAACTTTATCTCTTGCAGTTTATCACAACCGGCAAATGCAGAGTTTCCTATCTGTGTTACAGTATCAGGTAAGATAATAGATCTTATATTTTTATTGTTTTTAAAAGCATTATCATTAATTGAGGATATTTGGGTATTATTAATCTCACTTGGAATAATAACATTTTCATCATCTCCTATATAGTCCAGTATACTGTTAAAAATAACGATGAAGTTTTTGTCTCCTAAAACATTTCCTTGTTCGTCAACAACTTTTTTTAGGTTGCCGCATCCGGCAAACAGATTTCCTCCTATATACTCTACAGTGCTTGGTATCACAATAGTTTCTAAATTGACACAACCTAAAAAGGCGCTCTTCCCTACTCTTTTAACATTTATAGGTACATTAAACGCTACTAATTTTTCGCAATATGCAAAAGCAAAATCATCTATAATTTGAAGTAATTGCCCATCCTCTTTATAATTTTCGTCAATATATCTTATATCTGCAAGTGCGTTACATCCTGAAAAAGCGTGTTTCCCTATAACTAATAGTGAATTAGGAATTTCTATAGCGGTAAGCCTGTTACATCCGAAAAAAGCATAATCTCCTATTTCTTTTATACCAAAAAATGATATATGGTCTTCTTCATCTTTCTCTATAATTTCGGGCAATATTATTTCTGTTAAATCAGTGCATCCTGAAAAAGAACTGTCGGTTATACAGTCAACAGAAATAGGGATCTTTATTGACTGCAACTTTTCACATCCGGTAAATTTTATACGTTCTATACCGTCCGGTAAATAGATACTTTCTAAATTAATGCAACCTGACAAATCAATACCCTTGATACCCTCGGCAAGAGTTATACCAACAAGGTTTTCACAATAACTATAAGCATTGTCAAAAAAATAGTTTACAGTTTTCGGTATACTTATTTTTGTTATAGCACCGCAATTACTAAAAGCTTTTTCTCCGATAGTTTTTATATTCTCATTAATTATAAAATCAGGCAACTTTTCGCAATATCGAAACGCTTCATTTCCTATAGTTTTGAGCGGTAACGGGAAATTTATTTCTTGCAGCTGTTTGCATAAATAGAAAGCCCTCTCATATATCGAAATTACATTTTTTGAAAGGGTTATACTACTTAAGTTATTGCAGGAAAAGAACGCGTTTTCTTTTATAATTTCAACACTGTCAGGAATAATCACAGTGACTATTTCATTATTAAAAGCAAAAGCATTATCTCCGATTTTTATGATAGAATGACCATTAATCCGCTCTGGTATATTAACCGTTGTCTCATTTCCTCGATACAGATGAAGAGTATCTCCTATAACTAAAAAATCGTTATTCAAAAGCATTTCTTCATCTTCATTTTTTATAATTATAAGATTATCACAGCCATTAAAAGCCAATGCGCCGATAGATGTTATCGTGGAAGGAATTGTTAAAACGCGTAGTTCTTTTGCAGCCTCAAAAGCACGCGGAGCTATCGTGGTAACTGAGACTCCATCAATTTCACGAGGAATAGCGACAATCTCTGAATAACCAATATATTCAAGAATAACTGATTCTTGAATAAGACTATTATTTTCAGTCCTCAATATAACTTCATAAACAAAATCATTTTCTCGTTTCGCAGTTATTTTATTATATTCAATTTTTTTATCAACCACAGCTATAGTCTCTGCTAAGCATATTGATAAAGTAAACGTAATACTCGTTGTTAATATTAAGAAAACTACTATCTTTCTCATAATATTCCTCCGCAAAATGCTGAACTGTAAAAAGTTATAATACTGTCATTTCAGGGAATATTTTGGTATACATCCGAATTTGTGAAGGGTTAACTCGTACATCATCGCCAAGGTCAAATTTCCTCATCTGTCCGTTTTTACATTTCACCGTCATTTTTATCCCATAATCACCATGGCAACTGGTGATAAGTGCCGCAAGCTCATTAAAACGCTCAGAATGTACAAACTCTTCGGACAGAACTATATCTAAATTTTCCATAGTTGCGATTTCCTTTATTTTTTCATCGGAGTAACTGTTTATCTGCATCGGCACTATTTTTTCTGTTTGCTGACGTGTAAAAAACTTTCTATCTTTTACCTGCAACATTTCATTTATCATAGTTTCGTTGTCGATCGGTGCTATAGAAATAGCGATAAGTTTTGACGGTAGCATAACAGGCTCTGATACAGCAGAGTCCATGTCATCATAACTATCGTCGATGGATGAAAAATTATTTCCTGAAGTAAAAGACTCACGTTCATTATCATCTATCTTCGCTTTTACAAATATCATACCATCAGAGTTTATATAATCACGGCATTTGGCCCAAGTACCGGCAAAAACAACAACTTCAACTTCACCGCTTAAGTCATCTATAGATAAAAATGCCATCTGTTTTTTGCTATGTGTCTCTATAATGCGCAGTTTGCTGATCATACCACCAACAACGATTTCCTGATCAGCTCTAAATCCGCCTAATTCCTCTACTAAAGCTGTTCTATATTTTGCGAGTATATCATTATATTTATTTAATGGATGATCTGAAATATAGAGACCCAGATATTCTTTTTCCAGCGCCAACATCTCTTCAGAATTAAAATCTTCCATAGATTCCATAGAAGGTTTTACTGTTTCAAACTCAGAGCTGTCTTCTCCAAAAATATTCATCTGTCCGGTAGCTTTATCTTTAGCTTCTTTTTGCGCATACTCAAATGCGGTATCTATAATAGAAAATTGTTCACGACGGTTTCCGGGCAGAGATAAAGTAGCGCCTGATTTTATAAGCGCTTCTATAGAAGCCTTTGAACACCCTTGTATACATATACGGGAACAAAAGTCAAAAATATCAGTATATCTACCATTCTTTTCACGCTCTTCAACTACGACATTAATAGCACTGCTGACACCTTTTATACCGGATAGTCCTATAAGTATATTTCCATTTTCTATAGAAAAATTACCAAAACTGCTATTAATATCAGGCGGCAAAACTTCAATGCCTTTTTTCTTACATTCAGCAACATACATCATTATTTTGCCCTGGCTATCGGCAACACTGGTCATTAAAGAAGCCATAAACTCTGCCGGATAATTTGCTTTTAAGTATGCTGTTTGATATGCTACTTTCGCGTAACAAGCAGAATGCGCTTTATTAAATGCGTATTCTGCGAATTTCCTCAATTTATCCCATAATTCTTCTGCTTGCGCATCTGTAAATCCTGAAGTATCCTTGACACCCTGTTTAAATATAGGCTCAAGTTTTGCCATTTTATCCAGTTTTTTCTTTCTAAGCGCTGTTAATAAATTATTTGAATCAACCATCTGCAGCCCGGCTATTTGTCTGCCTATAGCCATAACTTGCTCTTGATAGACTAGTACGCCGTATGTTTCTTCCAATATTGGTTTTAGTGAAGGGTGGATATAAGTTATGGAATTTGCATCATGTTTTCCTTCACAAAATTTAGGGATTTCCGCCATCGGTCCGGGACGATAAAGCGCGACTTGCGCTATAATATCAGTGATACGATCCGGCTTGATTTTCATAACCGTATCGCTCATCCCCGCAGATTCTAACTGAAAAACACCTGCTGTATCCCCTTTAGATAGAAGATCATAAGTTTTTTTATCGTTATGTAAAACTATTTCTTCTATATCTATATCAATATTGTGGTTTTCTTTTATAAAACGCAGGGTATTTTTTATAACAGTCAACGTCCTAAGACCTAAAAGATCCATCTTTACAAGCCCTGCAACTTCTGCCATCTTGTATTCCCATTGCGTTTGCGCGCCATCACTATTTTTGCTATCAACAGATCGTTGCAAAGGAGCAATATTTATAAGGCTATCATGAGAAATAACAACTGCGCAGGCATGAGTTCCTACATGCCTGGTTAAACCCTCTAATTTAACTGCGTTATCAATTACTTTTTTAACATCAGCTTCATTTTCATACATTTGGCTGAGCTCAGAACTATTTGCTAAAGCATCTTTAATCTTTCTCGAGCCGCCAATAAGCTTTGAAATTTTATCAACTTTACTGAGAGGTATATCAAGGGTTCTTGCAACATCACGGACAGCAAGCCTAGGTTTTAAAGTTCCAAAAGTCGCAACTTGCGCAACTTTATCAACTCCGTATTTTTTTATAATGTAATCCAGGACTTCACCGCGTCTTGTATCTTCAAAATCGCAGTCAATATCCGGAAGAGTTGCCCTGTCAATCTCTAAAAAACGCTCAAACCACAGAGCATACTTTAAAGGATCAATCGTACATATACCGGATAAATAAGATACTATAGAGCCGGCTCCGGATCCTCGTATCCCATACAGAATGTCATTTTCTTTTGCCCACATCAAAAAATCACGTACAATTAAAAAATAAGCGCTGAGTCCTTTAGTGTTAATCACATCAAGCTCATACTTTAATCGTTCTTCAGCTGCAATCGCGTTCTCGCTTCCTTGCGGATACAGTACAGGTAGTTTTTCTCGACAAATCTTTTCAAGATGACTGTCCCATGTCTCACCTTCAGGTACTTCATATTGCGGTAACTGTGGACTTCCGAGCTCAATCTCAACATTACACATATCAGCAATTTTTTGTGTATTTTCAAGTGCCTCACACAAATGAGGAAAGACTTCGTACATCTCCTCTGGTGATTTTAAATATTGTTCAGTGGAGTATGAAAAATTCTCTTTCCGCTTTTCTTCAATAGTTTTTTGTTGCCCAATAGCTACTAATATTTCATGTGCTTCAAAATCTTCCTTATTCATAAAATGAGTATCATTCGTCACTGCCAGTGGGATATCAAGCTCTTTAGACATTTTTATGATTTCTTCATTAACTTTTATCTGATCCGGATAAAACTGTCTGTTTGATGTGTTGTGGTCTTGTAATTCCAAGTAAAACCCATCCGGCCCGCACAATTCTTTGTAATAAAGCGCTGTCTCTCTAGCTGCATCAAGGTCATTAGCTGTTATTGCTTTTGGAATTTCACCACCTAAGCAAGCTGACAGTATGATTAAGCCTTCGGAGTATTTTTCGAGTAATTCTCTATCCATCCTTGGGGTATAATAAAACCCTTCCATATTTGCAATCGTTGCTATTTTTATTAAGTTATTATACCCTACATTATTTTTTGCGAGAAGTACAAGATGACCTGTATTTGCTCTTCCATCTCTTTTTTCAAACCTTGAATGGGAACACATATAGCCTTCTATGCCGATAATCGGTTTTACACCAACTTCTAAACAAGCTTGATAAAACTCAATAGTAGCATGCATATTTCCATGATCTGTTACCGCAACAGCGTCCATGCCAAGTTCTTTTACCCTTTTAGGTAGCTTGGAAACCGAACAGGCACCATCTAACAGACTATATTCGGTATGCAAATGAAGATGTACAAATGGATGATATGTCATATTTTATAATACTAATAATTCAACAAAAAAATTTAGTTCTTATTCCTTCTATGTCTGAAATGTTTTTGTCTCTCCGGCGGTGCAGTAGTTAGAAGTGATGAAAAATCATCATCTGTATTTGTCAAGTCATCGCTTGCAGCGATAACAACTTCAGAACTGTTATGCGCAGTCTCAAAAGCATTTGGCTTTGATGTCTTTAGAGTATTTGAAAGTTTTACACCGACACTAACGAGCAACTCATCATCATCGTGAGTATCCTCTAAATTTCTTACCGCGGTTGTTTGTTCTTTATTTTTAGGACAGTTACTATGTTTATTGCATCCATTAGTATTAAAGGAAGAAGCTTCATTAGTTATAATATCCACCTCTTCAACAGGATATGTAAAATGCTCTCCTGTATCACTTAAAACAACTTCTACTTGCTGAGCCATGATGTTTTGTTTTAAAACCTTTCCTTCGCCATTAGGAGTTATAACAAAAGCGTTGATTTTTGGCATATCTGCTTGCTTGTCGCGGTAATGCTCACACTCATATGATAGGCAACACATAAGTCGTCCGCACATCCCTGATATCTTTTGCGGATTTAAAGCTAATCCCTGGTCTTTTGCCATACTGATACTTACTGAAGTAAAATTATCCAAGTAACTGGCACAGCATAATTCACGTCCGCACATCCCATATCCGCCCAATATTTTCGCCTCATCTCGAATACCTACTTGCCTCAACTCTATACGGCAATGAAGCTCTTTTGCCAGTAATTTTACAAGCTCGCGAAAGTCAATCCTATGCTCAGCAAGAAAGTAAAATAAAAACAGAGTATTATCAAGGTTTGATTGAACATCTATCAGTTGCATATCAAGACCGGTTTCATCTACCAAACGCCGACAAAGGTGAAGAGCATTAATCTCTTTTTGCTTATTGTCTTGGGCTTTTGTCAGATCATTATTTGTCGCTATTCTTATTATTGAAGTTAAACCTTCATCTTCAATACCTTTCCTGTCGATATCAACCTCTCTTATAGTTGCTATATCGAGTCCACGCGCTGTTTCAACAATAACTTGCAGATTTGGTTTTAACTGAAGGTTATTTAGGTTTGTATAATAATATATTTTTCCAGCAGTCCTAAGACTAACACCATTTATTTTCATTATGTATTAATTATACCCGTTTTTCGATATTAAGTAAAGCTGTTTTTTAAACTTATATCTGTAAATATTTGTCTCTTATATTTTTTTTGTATGAAGTACTATTATTTTGCAAATTATGATTGACAAGCTATTCATAATAAACTATAATAATAATGGTATAAGATATTTTAGGAAGGTTATTACACATGAAACTTAGTTTTTTAATTACAATCTGCGCTTTGCTGAGCTTTTTTGTTTTGTTGATTACTTTATCAGCCTGCTCCGATAGCGATAAAACAGTTGCGGAGAACATCCTCTTAACATTTAACTCAACTTCTGTTAAGTATAACAGTGACAACGGAGATATAGTGTTAGATGAGAGTGGTCAGTTTACAGGGTTTAAGTATATCAAAATGCTTAAAAGTGTACAAGACAGATCATTATATATAACTACTTTGCATTCGACTACTAACTGGGACTCCCCTGTAGCTTATATTATAGAAGGTGACTTAAGAACAAAAAAATTGTTAGCGTTCCAATGTTTGGAAACTAAAGACGTTGAATTGATGGTAAACCGTGAACTTATTCCAACAGGATCTGCAGGAAATCGTTTTATATGGCAATACACTGTAAATGACGGCACGCTTGATGATATAACATTTACACCTTGGGATTCATCTGAAAAAATCACCATTAATGGATCTGCTCATATAACAATAACAGTCTCGTTCGGAACTGCTGTTTCTCAGTTTGACATTTATACCGGCGAAGACTATTTCGGTAATTATCAAGGTATAGATCTTTTAGCCCCCGGACTTCCGCTTTAAACTTAATAAATTAGCCTGCTGTTTAGCAGGCTAATTTATCAGTGTTATCATTTAAAGATATCTGAGAAATTCGTGATTCTCAATATAACTATTTCGTTTTCATAATCTCCTACAGCGTTAATGTTGCACAATAAATCTTCTGCAGGAAAAGATGTTTCATATTCATAGTTATCCTTGTGAAAATATGTCGTAACACCGAGCATGTTCATCTTATCCATAACAGCTTTTTCATATGAAGGATATGCCCCTGAGATAAAATCTATTTCATCTAAATATAATAAAATACCTTTTTCATAGTACTCATCTTTTGGACAGTTACTAACATCATATAAAGCAACTCCCGATGTGTATCCAGGATTATAGAGATTCACTATGGTATTTATCTTTGTCCCATCATATGTGCAGATCTTATATGTAATTCCGGTTCCTTCTATTGGTTGGTCGCTATAAATATATCCAATATAATTTCCATGTAAAGCAATGCTCAAGTTTTCGCGTAGATATCCGTTGAAGCACGACGAATCATCTGATAAAGTGACCCTATCTTTTTCAACAACGCCGGCATTTGTCTTTTCACATATAATAAGGTCTAAAGAATTACGACCATATCCGTCACCAAAATCATACCACTTAAATTGAAGTATTAATAGCTCGTCTATTCCATCTTTATCTAAATCCACGATTTTAGAGGAAACAATACCTTCGTTTCCATTTCTTATACTATGACCACCATAACTATTTTGTTCATTCCACTCTAAAAATTGTATGGTGTAAGTTCTCTCGTTATGAACTTTTGTAAAATTTGAAAGGTAGGAATAAAAATTATCATTATTCAGTTCATCAGCGGCAAATGATATTAAAAAAAATGTAGATAATAAAACAGTGACAATAATTACTTTAATAAATCTTTTAGTTTTTTCTAACAAAATCAAATCTCCTTTATATTAAATGCTATCATGATAAATTGTATCATATTATTTAATACTTTTCAAGACATATTATAAAATATATTTTCCTGCATCTTTTGAAAAACCATAATCAGTCTTGTGAAAAATACTAAAACTCTTCAATTTATTTGGTATATGCTCTCACGCGAGTTCATTCTGTAAATTTTCCGAAAGGGTATCTCGAAAACTTGCTTTACTTGTGCTTGCGCATTTTTTTGTAAGATCAAGATAATATATTAAACACATACTGTAAATATTATTACATACACGCTTGGTATGCTTATAATATATGATTCGCGTTTCACAAAAAATTATCTCGCAAGTCCAAGTAAAGAGATTTATAGAGATACTCTATATTAACTTTACAGAAGTATTTTTTTAACGTTTATCAATTTATTTGTGAGTTCAGAGTCTTATATCATAAGATATTTATGATGTTATAGCAAAAACTTTTACCATATATATAAAATAAAAGTAACCCCCTACAGAGGTTACTTTTATTATTCTTCATGAATATAGGGTTTAATATATTTTACTAAAATGCAAATTTTATACCACCATTTATTAACATATCTCTTGAAATTTTCCCGTCAGTTACTCTTTCTAAATCAATAAAATACCCAATATTTTTTGTAAATAAACCATTAATACCCAATCCATATTCAAAGTAAGTTCCGCTTAAACCGTCTTTTATTTGAGCATATCTGCCATCTCCATACAGGTCAGTAGTTACATCACCTGTAAAATCTTGAGATAATGCTGCTTTGATATAAAGTCTTGTGTTTTTATTTAATCTGTTATTTAAAACAAACCCACCTTTTAAAATCATAGTATCTGCGGCTGAGATATTAACGTCCAATATACCGTCATCATGTATGATGCTATAATTATCATCAGTTGTATGACTATACGTAAGTTGAACTTGTGAGTTAACATACCAAGAACTGCTTAGAGCTGTACGTATACCGTACTCTACCGCTATTAAAGACGCATCAACTTTTAAGTCTCCGTTCATCTGCTGAAGAACAGTTCCGCCGTAGATATCATAGTTATTATCCATAGCTATAAGTTTCGCGGTTATACCTAAGTAACTACCATTACTATTCGCATATGTTCCGTATAAAGAGAAGCTTTTGCTTTCTATTTTACTTATGCCTTGACTTAAAACATTATCGAAAGTCTTTTCTCCGTATGATAAACCTATACGCCAGTTACTGCCTATGGAACTATCAAATCCTGTTTCAAAACCATTAAAGTTCTGATTTATCTCTCTATCTAATTTTATTTTCTGCTTCCCGTCTAAGTATTTAAACCATACTCCGGTTTTTCCGCCTAAACTTAAATCACTCAAACGTCTTGACAGTGTATCATTTTCTAATCTTAAAGTTGATACTATAGCCAAATTAATATCATGAGCTGATTTTGAAGTTGAACTTAGTTCCATACCTGTTATGGTAACTCCGCTTAAAACAACCTTATTTCCATCTATAACCTCTGTTTCAGGCTGATAAGTATAATTATAGATAACGCCTTCGTACGATACTTCATTTTCACTAAAGAAGCTGTCATCATGATCTGCGCCAGTCTCAAACTCTATAAGGATAGGAGCATTATCAGTAAATATGATCTTACCAAAATCATTTAAGCCGTAAACCATATCACCATTTAAGTAAGCTGTTTTATAACCGTTACGCATTCCTTGATCAAATATACTAAATCTATTATCGGTGTACGGAGCTATAGAGCTTGTGCCATTTGGATCAAGTTTGATTTGATCACCTGTTCCGGAAATTCCGCCGTATTCTCCTGTAGCATTTGTACGCATTACAAAGTTGTTATCACCTAACATATATAGTTCTGACTCTACAAAAACCGTACCATACCCTACGGAAGTCGCGTAGTAATCTTTTATCGCTGCTTGAAGATCTACCAACACATTGCTTCCACTTGCTCTGTTAACGAAAGATAACGTTGAATCAAGAATAGATAATGAACCGTCGTTATCATTATCATTAGATAAAATGTTTGCATTTTTTTCGAAAATGAGCAGTGAATCTCGAACATATGTACTGCCTATAAGATCTATATTATCTTTAAATATAATAGTAGAGTCATCATTAGCCGTAACAGCGAAGGATTTATTATTGTCTGAACCTATCGCTGTACCTCTTATAGTAACAGTACCATTTTCTTCTAAAGAAGAAACTTCTAAAACAGAACTTTTATTTATAACAATCGCTCGAGCATCAGCTACTTTGTATTGACTGTCTGCCAAAGCGCCGTCAGTACCGTTCCGACCACCTTCCGGAGTATCTCCTGTTGTGCCATCATCAAGATGAAAATATACAGAATCTGAACTTCCGCCTATGCCACCGGCATAATTAGTCATATCTCCATCTGTGCCTGCTATAGATTCAACAGTAATAGTATTAACCTTTAATTGCATTATAGTGTTTTCAAGCGATATACCCTTAGCATATGCGTCTCCACCTATATTATTTCCGCTACCGTTTCCGCCTTTTGCAAGTGCTGCGTTATCATTAGCACTTCCCCCATTACCACTTAAATCAATAATGCCGGAACTGTCGATGCCGTCGTTGCCGCCTTCACCGCCGTTACTGTGATCGCCGCCGTTGCCGCCGTTATTAGCGTTGCCGCCTGCTCCGCCAATAGCTGTTACTTCTATATCGGAAACACTTAAACTTATCCCTGTTGCTTCCTTAAATGCTGCGCCAAACGCATAAGCGTCGCCGCCTTTACTTGAGTTACCTGCGTCACCGCCATGCCCGCCAATGCCGCCATCACCACCCAGACCTCCATTACCGCCAAAACCGTCTTCACCGTACTGACCATCTTGAGCATTATCTGTATTATTACCATCAGTGCCATCATCACCGTTAGTACCATTCTGACCATTTGTTTTTTCATTAATTTTTGCACCAGGCGTTCCATTTGCTCCGTCAGTTCCAGTTTTTGTAACTTCACCGGGCTGACCATAGGTACTGGTACCGCCGTTACCGCCTGATAGACCATTATGTTGATAACCGTTGCTGTATATTCTTCCAGTACCATTGTTTCCGCCAACACCACCAAAACCACTACGACCACCGTTACCACCACTACCCGGAAAAACAGTAGGGAAGGAATCGGCATCGCCACCACGACCACCATATCCACCACGACCACCATATCCACCAAATCCGCGCATGCCACCTTCACGCCCGACACCACCTGATCCGACAGTTCCGGTGTCACCACCTTCACCACCGATACCTCTTGTACCGGCAACACCTCTTTCACCACTATTTGCACCTATGCCGCCATGGCCACCATTACCACCAGCTCCACCATTTCCGCCACTTCCACCGGAACCGGCATCACCGGCAAAACCACCATTACCACCTTGACCGCCGATAGTACCGTTACCACCTGCCGCATTAACAATTAAAGCTTCACCTATATTTATAAACATATTTTCAACATTTATAAAATCAAAACCAAAAGCATAAGCATTGCCGCCAGAACCACCAAAACCGCCAGAACCACCAGAACCACCAGAGCCTGCATTTCCACCATGTGCTCCATAGCCACCATTACCGGCATTACCGCCAGAACCACCAGCAGTAGCTACTCCAGCATTTCCGCCATCGCCTGCAGATCCTGCATCACCACCATTGCCACCTTTTCCGCCATCTCCTGCATTACCTCCATTACCACCGGCACCGCCGTTGCCACCTTGACCGCCGTTACCGCCGTTACCACCATCGCCACCGACACCACCATTTCCACCATCGCCACCTGGAGTAAGCAATACACCAGGAAAGCCGGAACCGCCATTACCGCCTTGACCGCCATCACCACCATGGCCACCAAAGCCACCATTACCGGCAAAACCGCCATCGCCACCATCGCCACCATTACCGCCGGAACCGCCATTACCGCCATTACCGCCATTACCGCCATTACCGCCAAAACCGCCATCACCGGCATTTCCACCATTACCGGCAATGCCGCCATTGCCACCGTTTCCACCGTTTCCACCGTTTCCACCGTCTCCACCATCGCCACCATTACCGCCATTACCGCCAAAACCGCCATCACCGCCTTTTGATGATATCTCAATTGTTTCGTTTATATTAATAGTCACATTATTTAAGCTGTTACCAGTAATACCCTTAGTAGTAGAATCACCACCTACACCTCCATTACCACCAAAACCACCAAAGCCGCCAGCGCCACCATCACCGCCAAAACTACCATTGCCACCATCGCCACCATTACCACCATCGCCAGCATCGCCGGCATTGCCGCCATCGCCACCATCGCCACCGGAGCCTGCATTACCGCCATTACCACCATCACCGCCTTTACCACCGTTACTGCCGTTACCACCTTTCCCACCAGTGCCGCCAGTACCACCATTATAACCGTCTGTTCCGTCTGTACCACGTACGCCATTTCCACCAATAAGATTAGTACCAGCGGAACCTGGAGTACCATTTATTCCGTTAGCACCATCTCCACCATCTCTACCATCACCACCATTGCCGCCTTTATAACCATCAGTACCGGTACTACCTGTACCACCGTTACTACCAGCACCGCCGATACCACCTGATGTAGCATCTGAACCATGTCCGGCATTGCCACCAGCTCCACCGTCCATGCCTACTCCACCGGCTTTACCTTCAGTACCATTACCACCGGTTCCACCATTATTGCCTGCGCCACCTGCGCCACCTACGCCTGCTTCACCTGAAATCATAACATATGTAAAGTTTATTGTGGTATTACTTATATTATCTAAATTAGCTCCAGTTGCTGTAGCATCACCACCACGAGCTCCTGCTTCTCCGTTTCCGCCATTAGTTCCGTTTTGTCCACTCAAATCACCAAACACGATAGCATTCGTTCCATTACCACCATCGGTGCCGTCTCTTCCGTTAGTTCCGTTGTTACCATTTTTACCGGATTTACCATTAGTTCCATTTTGTCCATTTTCGCCGGAATTACCATCTGTTCCACCTATAGTTGCACTATAACCATCAGTTCCGTTTCCACCAACATCACCGACACCCACCGTGGAATTTAAACCAGGAGTACCGTTTGTACCATTTACACCATCTGTTCCTACGCCTTCTGCTGTAGCTCCATCATCACCAGGATCACCTGTTGATCCATTGATTCCATCGCCAATGACTTCGGCTCCATCAATGCCGTTTGCGCCATCTCTGCCTCTTCGTCCGTCTGTGCCGTCTAAAGCTGCATTATTACCATTTGCACCGTTATATCCTGCTCCGCCATCTCCGCCGTTACCGCCGTTTGCGCCACCGGCAATAACAGAATAACCACCGCCATTTACAATATTATCTGATCCATTGCTTAAACTAATACCTGTAATAACTGCGTTTCCGCCTATGCCGCCTCTAACACCATTTCCACCATTTGATAGATAATTTTCCGCATCTTTACCGTTTACTTTAGCATTAACATCTCCGCCAAATGCTCCTAAGTTTACATCTCCGTATATAGTTAAGTTGTTCGCATTATTACTGTATGCGCCGTAAACAACAGCGTTAGCGCTGGCTCCTGCCAACAACGTTACAAAATCAGGAGCTATCATATATGCGTTTACAGCACTGTAGCCTTGTATGTCATAATCACTTAACCTAATCACAGTATTGAAAGGATTGAAAAACTGAGAAACATAGACTGTTTCTCCTGTAAACTCAGAGAAAAACTGAGAATATGTCGCCGTATAATCCGAAGCATCCAATGGATGTTCAGGTGTTCCGGAAAACTTATTTGCCGCCATACTACTCGCAGATAAACAACAAAGTGCCAAGGCTAAAATAGCCAATGTTTTTATGTTTGTCAGTTTCATTATAATTCAACTCCATTTTGTTTGAATATATTTTAAATAAGAATCGTAAAAAAACACACTACACGAAAGTGATATGATAATTTATGTTCTATTTTATATACATATTATTTTACCATATTTAAATATATAAATCAATAATTAAATCAACATTTTTATAAAAAAACAGGACTTGTTTTGTGATAAGTCCTGTTTTTTTTGCTTTCTATTATCAATACCAAATTGATGACTTTTTTGTCTCATCAAAAAGTTAGATTTACGATTTTAAAAGTTGAAACAATGAACACAGTTTATCCGGTTATGAAGTTTGTATTATTTGTAAAAGACTAAAAAATTATTCAACATACGTCTGTGTGTCATGATTGATTGCCTGCCATACAACGAATATTTTCCCAGCAATAGTCGTAGCGGTATTAATAGGATTTGATAAAAAAATGATAATTTAAATGCCGTAATGGTATGATTACTGGCGGAGAACTTTGTGGCAAATCCGAAATTTCAATATCGCTCAGACTAATCGTCCGCGAATCGCTCTTGAAGTTGTATGTCAGCACGATTTTGTCGTCATACAGGTAGATCGCGTTCACAAAAATGTCGATTATGGCCCGCTGATAGGCTTTGTCGGCGATGTCACCGCCCTTGAAGCGGTTTATCCAGAAGATAATCTTTTCCTCGGTCAAAATGGTCTGTTGCAGCTCAGTTTGCAGGATTTTGACCTCAATATCGGATTTCAGAGCTTCCAGTTCTTCCAACCGCTGTTTTGTCGTGTTTGTGATGATGCCCTGCTGTATAGCGTCGGCGATGTTTTTCAAGCCTTTTTCTGTATCCGCAAGCTCTTTTCGCAACAGGGGCAGAGCCGTATCTTCACGCTCCTGCAACGCCATCAGCATCTTGGCAATCCGCTCGATTTCCTTGTCCTGTAACACAATATTCACCGTGTCCTGTACGACAAGCTGCTCAATCCAGTCCTTTTTAACCGCCTTTTTCTGCTCACAGCCGCGCTTTCGCTTATTGGACAGGCACTTGTAGTAATTATAGATTTTCAGCGTTTTGCTCGTGCCGCTCTCACCGACCATGAAGGTGGCGCATCGTCCGCAGTAGAGCTTGGTTGTCAGTAGGTAGTCAACCTTTGCCTTAGCTGATGCCGGAGTGCGTTTGTTGCGTTCCAGCCGCTTCTGCGCCCGGTCGAATAGCTCCTGCGTGACGACGGCGGGATATGCGTCAGGTACGACCGTTTCGCCGTAGCGGTACTCACCCAAATATTTGCGATTTTGGAGCATGTTGCGGATACTATTAAAGTTCAGTTGGCTGCCTCCCGTTTTGGTCTTGATGCCCCGCGCCGACAGGTTCTCACGAATCGCGGCGACGCTTTCGCCACCAGCGTAACGCTCGAATATCTCGCACACCACGGGAGCGGTGAGCGGGTCAGGTTGATACTGTTGCTCCTCTTTGACCATCAGACCATACGGAATGATGCCACCGTTGTGGCGCGTTTTAAGGGCGTTCTCGGTCAGTCCGCGCGACACCTTTACGGCGAGTTCCGCACTGTAATATTCCGCGAGACCCTCAAGCATGGATTCAAGCAAGATGCCCTCCGCACCGTCGGAGATGGCCTCGGTCGCCGAGATGACCTTGACGCCGTTCTTGCGAAGGATTGATTTGTAATGCGCTGAATCGTAACGATTTCTCGCAAACCGATCCAATTTCCAGACGATAATAACATCGAAAACGCCCTTCGCCGAATCCCGTATCATCTTCTGAAAGTCAGGTCTTTCCGCAGTTTTGGCACTCAACGCGCGGTCGATGAAAGTCCCCACCACGGTGATGCCCTTGTTTTCAGCAAAGGCTTTGCACTCGCGGAGTTGTCCTTCGATGGAATTTTCAGACTGATTTTCGGAAGAATATCTCGCGTAAATGACCGCCCGCAGCATATGTTTTCACCTGCCTTTTCGTGTGAGTTGCTTACTCATGTTTATATGTTTCCATTTGTCCAGCCATCATTATATTAAATCCAAATTTCGCATAGAAATCTTTAAGTTTTTCATCAAACAGGACTGATATAGCATACACTCTATTATCTTTTAATCTTTTTACTGCCATTTCTATCATGTGAGTTCCTATCCCGTTTCCTTGATGGCTTGGACGGACTATTACATCCTGAATATATGCGTCGGTCACACCGTTGCTGACAACATCCAAAAATCCAACTAATTCCTCATTGTCGAAGCAACACAAGTAAAAATATGAATTACGCAACGATGTGTTGTAGCAATCCATCATAGCATTCCAACCGACAGAGCGTCTTAAATCCGCTATTTGCTTGGAATCAACAGGGCAGGATATTTGGTAACTTATCATTTTTCTTCCCCCGCCATCATGCGGTACAGCGTGTCCTTCAGCTTGACGCTCATCTTGGTCGTCGGGTCGAAGCACATCTCAATAAACTGCTGGATTTCCTCGTTGCCGCCCGCGATGTTCGGGCGGCCGGTGTAGATTTTGCCCTCCGGCTTTTCTGTGCGCCCGCAGATGTAATCCAGCGACACGTCGAAGTAGTCGGCGTATTTCAAAAGAATCGCGTCTGAGATAATTTGCTGGTCATGCTCGCAGCGGTTGAGCATCGACTGCGTGATACCGAGTGCCGCCGCCATTTTGGTCTGCGGCAGATTCACGCTCTTGCGCAGTTCGAGCAGCTTGCCGGCTGTGACTTCCATTCGTTTTTCCTCCCCGCTGGTAAAGTATTTGTGATTATTATACTCCGTAT
>JGI994J12354_10000021_pt1 | contig 134510 bp, 122 predicted proteins | sample IntmicLarv3ML3BL_FD_12354 | JGI IMG/M metagenome (IMG submission 12354) | reverse complement strand
GAGTATGATGTTGGGACATAGTAGTGTTGTAACAACGATGAACTTGTATGTACATCCAAATGAAACTCATACTAGGAAAGCGATGGAAGGTTTATCGACTTATATATTAAATTAAAAAGCAAGAGAATAAGTAATAACTGCATGATTATGAATTTAACAGAAAAATGATGAAGAAGGTTGTCTGTCTTGGAATAGATGACTTTTTTATACTGGGCCGCTAGGGGAAAGCTATATTAATTGATTTTAATGCATGAAATATAGAACAATAGGAGTGAGGATAATGTAATCTGTGCATTCAAAGATATTTATGCTAGTATATTGATAAGTAAAATGTGAGAGTGAAAGAAATGATTTTTCTGCCAGTTTTCACAAAAATTTTATGTGGACATGGTATTATACTAAATAGTGATTCAATTGTTTATTGTAGAGGAGAAAGATGAAAAAAAGGAAGCTAAAATTAATCCCTCAGACATTCATTGTTGTGATTGTAATAAGCGTATTGCTGATTTTTTTAGTGCAGAAAAAGAATAAAGAAGTAGGAAATATTGTTGTTGGGGATAATACCAATCATTTAATGAGCAAGCAACAAGCTCATCAAACAACTACATATAAAGAAATTATTGATGATAGTGCAAATGTTTTATCATTTTCTAATCGTTCTGATCATAATGATGCGGAAGTAATTAAAAGAACAGGAAGAAATTTCCATTTAATCAAAGGAGATACAATTACTCTTTTCCAATCTGAAGGCGAAATGCCAAACAATTTGATAGAATTGGACAAGTTAGACATAAAAGTTCCAGAAGGTACAGAACTTTTAGGCTATGTAAATGCCTCTTATTTCATAATGAGTGGTTCACAAATGGGAACTACGATTGGGCGACATCAAGGAGTCAACACTAATGAAACTGCACCCATTGATGGCTGGCTTGATATTATAATACCGAAAGATACGAATGAGTTAATAGTTGGTGATTTTGAGACTTGGGATTTTCAAGATGCTGAATTTGGAGTAAGTGTGGGAAATGTATTGATTTATCAATATAGTGATGTGTTTTGGAATTCAAGAGGTGGTTATGCTCAAAATGATAATTACATCTATTCTTTTTTTGGACAGTTGTCTAATGGTGAATACTTTGTTGGATTTTCTGATGGATATACATTATTGAGTTTACGAACTAATTTGAAAGAATATATAGAGAATGAATATGGCTTGAGTATCTCTGTTCTAGCCATTTTGGATAGTGGAGGTTCTACTGGTTTAATTGAAATACTTGAGAATGACCAACCTGCTTGGAAAAAAGTGAGTCATCGTAGAGTGGTAAATGCGATTTTAATATTAAACACAGAGGAGTGAGAATGTGTTGTTTCTAATTTTGGTAGTGTTATTACTTATGGTATTTTGGGTATACAATAGCCCTTTTCCCATTAGTATGATTGTTAGAATGATGTTTAAAAAAGGAGTGACAGTCATTCCTGAAAACTATAATGAAATATTAAAGCAAGTTGCCATTGAAAGAAATATTAGCTATCAATCAAAATATAAGAAAGGTTACTTTGACTTGATTTATCCGAAAAATCAAAAATCTTCATTGCCCATAATTATTTGGGTACATGGAGGAGGTTTTGTGGGAGGGGACAAAAGTGATGTTGAAGAGTATGCAGTGCAGGTTGCTAGTAATGGCTATATAATTGCTAATATCAATTACGCTTTGTCACCAGAAGTAAAATATCCAACACAAATTTACCAACTTGCAGAAGTTTTTCAATTCCTTACGATGAATGCAGATGAATACAATCTAGATATGAGTAGAGTTTTTTTTGCTGGGGATTCAGCAGGGGCGCATATTGTAAGTCAATTTGCTTTGATTCAAATAAATAAACAATATGCAAACATGCTTAATATAAAGAAAGTGATGGATTTCAGAAACATTAGGGGAATGCTATTGTTTTGTGGTCTTTATGATGTGAAAGAATTTCTGAATATTAGTGATAATGCTTTTATAAAATTTGTGGTACGACAAATAATATGGGGATATACTGGGATTAGAAATCTTGCTGGAAATGGTATTTTACAGGAATTATCTGTGATGGATTATGTGAATAAAGATTTTCCTGCTACATTTATTACTGATGGCAATAAATACACATTTACACAACAAGGAATCAATTTTGTGGATGAGCTTGAGGCAATTGATATTGATGTCACATCAGTCTTTTATGATACACAAGAGAAAATAATTCATGAATATCAGTTTATGATGAATAATGAATACAGTTATCATACCTATCAAAAAGTGATTCAGTTTTTGAAGAATGAAAGTAAATAGTTTACATTGATAAAAATAGTAAGTTGATAAATTGTCTGCAATCTATTTTTTACTTGTGTTCAAAAAAATATTTTGCTAAAAAGAGCCTTTACAAACGCTTGGTAATTTAATACAATTTATAGTGTGTGTATTAATTGTGTAAAATATGTTGGTTATTAATTAATTACATAAAACGGGGGGAATGGAAAATGAAAAAAAAGAGTAAAGCTTTTTTACTAGCAATTGGGATATTTCTGCAATTAATGATGTGTATAAATTCAAATCTAGTATGGGCAGATGAAATATCAAAAACAGATCCAAATTTAGATGTTGAAGTCAATGTATATGTGAGAGATTTGGGTGCTCCTGATGGATATCGCCTAATTATTTCAAACGGCGTAGTAGTTGGTGGCAGCAACAACGCAGTGATTGAACAAGGACAAAGCGTTAAATTTGAGATTTTATGGAGTTTACAAAATGCAGACACATATGATGAAGGTGATTATTTCAAAGTTGAAATTCCTGAATCATATTTTGTGTTTAATTTTACAGATAAACCATATGAGATTGTGATTAATAATACAGAAGAAGTGATTGGTCAATTTGAGGTTGTTGCTGGAAATGGCGTCACCATCACATTGAATGAAAATGGAGCGAATAAGTCTTCATTAACAGATGGATATGTTTGGTTCACTGGGACTGCTACTGTACTAGCATCAGATTTAGAAGAGATTAAAGTATTTGGGGAAGTTCTTCCTTTGGTGATTGGAGAAACTTCAAATACTTTAAAGCCAATTGGTAATGATAGAGGTTTGTTTTATAAAGGTGGAGAACAAGGAAGGGGAACTAATGAAGTTCGCTGGGAATTGTTGGTCAATATAGAAAATTATGTAAAAGCAATAGCAGGAAACTCTTATGAATTATTAACAGATGTGATGGTTATTGATGATTTAGGTAGTAATCAAACAATAGGATATAATTATTCATTAACAGAATTGAAAAATAGAATTGCGATACAAACGCCTATTTTTGCTGTGTCAGAACAGAATGAACTTTCAGGTCATTCCATAGCAAGACCAACGATAGATTTTGGTGGAGAGCCAACGATTGTGATTGGTTCAGATGGAATTGCTACAACATCATATGACACATATACAGATTTAGATGAATTTATTACCTATTTGAATGGACGCACAGAAAAGTATATTTGGGCTATTTATGAGACGGGAACCAATCGTGAGCAAACAATCGTATTAAAATTACCAGATATGTCTACAGTTTCAATTAGTAGTTCTAGTTATAATACAGTAGCAAAATTAGAAGGTCGTATTGATGGTGCTTTTATTAAAGCAACAGAAAAAGCAACGACAAAAGCAAGGTATCAAGCGTTACAAGATTCTAATGGAGGAGTCATTCCTGTCATTGCATATAGAATAGCAATCCATGTAGATCTTTTTGATGAAGAGGTTAACAAAGTGGAGAATAACGCAATATTGCGTTATGGTTCTTCTGAAAGTGTTACTAGAAGTGTTGAAGTTGCTTTCTTAAAATATGGTGCAGGGGTTTTAGGGCTTGGAACTGGAAAATTAGAAATTACTAAGTTAGATGGTAATACAAACGCAAATATTACAGGGGCTACATTTAAATTACAAATATATAATACAATAACATCAACGTTTGAAGATTATATACCAAGAGATTCTTTCCCCGCAATTCGTCCTACTGTGAATGGGAAGGTAAGCTTTGAAAAGCTAGTTCCTGGTAAATATAAGATTATAGAAGTTGATCCAGTGATGGGATATGATCTTAACAAGGTAGTATTTGTCACTTCTGATGAATTCACATTGTTGGGCTCTGAAACAGAAGCGATAAAGCTTACAATTTTAAATTATCCTTCAGATATTCCAGTGGCTAGTAAACCAACGCCAGAAGTTCCAAAAACAAGCGTTGCTAATGATGATTTATTTCACTATTATTTATTATTAGTATCATCGTATTTATTGGTGAAAACTCGGAAAGTTTTGCTCGAAAAATAAAACTGAATAAAAGATAAGGAAGCATCGCAATAGTGATGCTTTTCCTTTGTTTTTCCAAATAATGGACTTCTTGACTAGAAATAACGTGATTTGGGTGGTAAAATAAGGATATGAATAAATTTAGTTGATAAATAGAGATTTTTAGTTATTCAAATTCGCATAGTATTGCAAGGGTAAGAAATTGCCTTTTTTTGATAAAAGTACAGATAGATAGGAAAGGGGAGCACTTTGAAAATTTTATTGCGTGTAGCAAAAGAGGCTAAAAAATATAAGTGGACTCTGGTGGTAGCAGCACTTGCTACACTAGCACTTACTGCCATAAATTTGGCAACACCACTTTTAATGTCTTCTATGATTTCGCTAGTAGCGACTGGTATTGAAAAAAATGAATTGCAACAAATCGGATTTTTAGCATTATCATTGATGGGTTTATATTTATTGCGTATCTTGTTTCGATACTTGAGTAACTTTATGGCTCATAAGGCTGCTTGGGTATTGGTAGAGGAATTGCGTATGAAGGTATATCACAAACTGCAAGCACTTCCTATTGAATATTTCCGTAATCATGAAAGTGGTGATTTAGTTAGTCGAACCATTAATGATACCGCGACATTTGAATTGTTATATGCTCATTTGTTACCAGAATCAGTGACCAACATTATTACAGTACATGGGGTTACAATCATTATGTTTTCTATTAATGTTCAATTAGCGTTATTGACTTGTTTACCGATTCCTTTTATTTTAGTGTCAGGATGGATTTTTTCAAATAAAGTTCGTCCTAATTTTCGTGAAATGCAAAAAAATAGAGGGATTCTTTCTGCACAATTGCAAGATAATTTTTCTGGTATTCAAGAGATTCAAATATTTGGTCAACAGCAGTATGCGGCAAACAAAGTGCAAAAGAAAGCATCCGTCTTTACTGTTGCTATGTTAAAAGCACTTAACTTAAGTGCTGTGTTTCATCCTAGCGTAGAGTTTTTGACTTCTTTAGGGAGTGTGATTGTTGTTGGTTTCGGTGGCTATCTTGCTTATTTGAATCAAGTGAACGTGGGAGATATTGTAGCGTTTATGTTATATCTGTCACTTTTTTATGCGCCAATTACTAGTATTGCGAATTTATTGGAATCTATGCAACAGGCGATGGCGGGAGCAGAACGAGTGATTGAAGTATTAGATGCTCCACAAACAATAATGAATAATTCAAAATCAAAGATATTAGAGCATTGTAATGGGACATTGCGTTTTGAAAATGTGACTTTTTCTTATACTGCAGATGTTCCTGTATTAAAAGAAATTAGTTTTGAGGCAAAAGCGGGAGATATGATTGCCTTAGTTGGTCCAACTGGAGTTGGGAAAACAACCTTAGCACAACTTATTTCTAGGTTCTATGATCCAACTTCTGGTAATATTTATTTGGATGATATAGATTTAAGAGATATTGAATTGGATAATTTGCATCAACATATTTCAATGGTGTTGCAAGATACTTTTTTATTTAATGGGACAATTGCTGAAAATATTGCTTTTGCACGTCCAAAAGCTTCGCTTGAAGAGATCGAGAAGGTTGCACGTATTGCACGAATTCATGAAGATATCATGGAAATGACAGATGGATATAACACGCGTGTTGGCGAACGTGGTGCCAAACTTTCTGGAGGGCAAAAACAACGGATTGCAATTGCCAGAGCGATACTTTGTGAATCTTCAATTCTTATTTTGGATGAGGCAACAGCATCTGTAGATGTCCAAACAGAAGAAAATATTCAACAAGCAATTTCAGAATTGGCAGGAACTCGCACAATCATTGCGATTGCTCATCGCTTATCAACAATTCAAAAGGCAGATTGTATTTTGGTGTTTCAAGAAGGTCGTATTGTACAGCAAGGAACGCATGAAGAATTGATTGCAATTAAAGGCTTGTATCAAGAAATGTGCAAGATACAACAACAGGGAGCTATGGTATTTTCAAATTCGAAAGATAGTAAGTGATTATACGATTAGCTCATAAAAAAAGTGCATTACTATGCACAAAATGATTCTTTAAAAGAAGGATAGAAAATAGTTCAGCTTTTGTCTTCAGAAAAGAATTTTATAATTTCATTTAAGAATATTACTGTGCTTTCTGACAGATAATGTTCTTTTTTATAAGCAATATAAATATCCCATGATAATTCCTTTTCTATGAATGGAATATGGGAAAAAGTAGTTTCAACATTAAAGGTATCATAAAATGTGGTTCCAATTCCAATACCATCTGTAGTACTAACTAATTGTGTCCATAGTATTTCACTAGGGGATTGTAATTGGTAATTAAGATCTATTTTCTTTGAAAAGGAAAAATTTTCTAAAATATCATGTATCTTGAAAAATCTATTTTTTGTGTAGATAGGATATTTTTTGCATTCATTCAATGATATCTTTTTCTTTTTTGCAAGTGGATGGTTTTGGTTAACAACAGCACATATTTGATAATGTTCAAGAAACTGATATTTTATTTCATTGTGAAATGAAGGAGGGCCAATGGTGAAAGCAACATCAAAGTCATCATGATGTAGAGAATTCTCTACAATTACATCAGGAAGTTCAGTGATATCTAACTGTATTTCTGGATAGCTCTTTTGGAAATGAGTGATGAAGTGGCTGATAGAGCCATACATTAACCCATGACTACTACCGATAGTAATGATTTTATTCTCTTGTTTTGCAATTTTGTGTAAACGATCTTCCATAGGTAAAAGGTGATTTAACATAAGTATCGTTTCTTTATAAAATTCGTGACCAAAAACAGTTAAAGTTAACTGTCCACGATCTCTGAAAAAAAGGTCTTTTTCAAATTCTTTTGCAAGCTTCTGTATTGATTTACTTAACGCTTGTGGGGTTATGTATAAAGTTGCGGCAGCTTTCCGTAAATTGCGTTGTTCTGCAAGCTCTTTAAAGTACAGTAATTGACGTAGTTCCATATATATCTCCTATGAAAATTTAAGCATTAATGGTAGATAATGTCAAATGAAACAATAGATGAATGAAACTAAAAATTACCATTATGAACATTTTAGTTGATTGCTTGTGAAAAAAAGGTCATATATAATAAGGTTGTATTATATAAGGAGGAAATAATGAAAATACAATTTAAAAAAGTCATTTTGGCTTTTGTTGTGTTGGCTACCGTTTTTAGCTTGGTAGGATGTACAGCGAAATCGGAAGATTTTGTTGGAAAACAACCGGGTTTTGGTGGAGATATTGTGGTTACTTTAACAGTAAGTGACAACAAAATCACAGCAATAAAAGTTGCGGGTGACAGTGAAACTGAAAGTATTGGTGGACCTGTTATTGATTCAGCCAAGACAGCAATGGCAGATTTGGTTGGTATGACACTAGATGAAGCTACTGATTTTGCAGTTGATGTAACATCAGGAGCAACAATCACATCGAGTGCAGTGAATGGTGCTTATAAGAATGCACTTAGAGCTGCAAAAGGTGCAAGTGGAGTAAAAACTCCTGTTGAAGATGGTACTGCAGTATATGAGGCACCCGGAAACAGCGTACTAACACTTGTTTCAGTCGAAGTTGCATTAGAAGACAACAAGATTACTGCAATTTCAATTGTAGATAGTACAGAAGTTGATACGCATACAGCAATTGGGACTTCTCATATTCAACAAACAGTAATTGATAATTTGATTCCTAGAATTTTGGAAGAGCAGTCATTAGCAGTAGATTCGATTTCTGGTGCTACAAATACTTCTAATGCTGTTAAGTTAGCAGTTGCACAAGCAATTGACGCAGCAGGTGGAGATTCTAGTGAATGGTATACGGAAGTAGAAAAGAAGACAAATGTAATTGTATTAGAAGGTTATGATGTAATCGTAGTAGGTTTAGGTGGTTCAGGTTCTGCGGCATATATGAGTGCAGCTGAAACGGGAGCTACTGTATTCGGTATTGAAACAACAGCAAAAATTGGTGGTCAATCTGCAACAACTTCAGGTCCAATGGCGATTAATCCATCAATTAAAATGGAAAGCGATAATGATGGAGAAAAATTCTTGAACGAAGAGGAATTAATTGCTGACTGGGTTGCTTATTGTTTAGGCGATGCAGATGAAGATTTAGTTCGTTGGTTTGTAGAAAATTCTGGTGAAACCATGGATTGGTTAATGACAGAATATGGATTTGAATTCTCTCCAATTCGTGCGTTCTTCCACCCTAGAATGTGGCAAGTTTGGGCGACATATACTGGAGATGCAACTGGTTATTTCACCGATGCAGTTAATAAAGCAAAAGCGATGAATGAAAAGAATGATTACTTATTAGAATTGACCGCAGAATCATTAATATTAGATGAAGCGGGAACTATTATAGGTGTTAAAGCAGTTTATTATGATGGAACAATTTATGAAATTTATGGTGACTCAGTAATTTTAGCAACTGGTGGATTTATTTCAAATGCAGAAATGATGAATGAATATCTTGGCGCAGTATTTAGTGCAGATACAATTGGGACACAAAAGGGTACTGGTATTTTAATGGGGTTAGAGCTTGATGCTGCTACATCTAACATAGATATGCCAGTTATGATGCATATTGCTCAAGTGAAAAACATCATTAAATCAAATGATTTAACAGCAGATCAAAAAGCAGTTCTAACTTCTCTAGTATTGTCTGCGGACAATATGAAAGTTGGTACTGATGGAACTCGTTATATGAGTGAAACTGGAAATGTAGCATTTGATAACTGGATAGGAGGTCCTGAATTCTATGCTATTTATACTCAATCTCAGATTGATGCATTTAGAGAAGAAGGATTAGCAGTTGCAACAAGTGCAATGTTCTTGAATCAAGGTGGAACAGTTGCAGTAGATATTCCAGTAGCAGATATTGATGAAATCTTAGCGGTTGGAGAAGCATATGGAAATGTAATTGTTGCGGATACAATTGCGGAATTAGCAGAAAAACTTGGTGTTTCTGAAGCGGTATTAGCAGAAGAAATGGCTAACTATTCTACTTATGCTGACGGTAGTGCAACAGATCCATTTGGAAAAGATACTGCATTAATGACTTCTTTAGAAGAAGGCCCATATGTGGTGATAGTTGGAGCAGGATATTCATACGGTACTTGTGGTGGACTTACTATTGATATTAATATGAATGTAGTTCGTACTGATGGTACAGTAATTGGGAATTTATATGCAGTAGGGCAAGACTCTATGGGCGTATTATTCTCAAATCAAGTTCCTTATGTAACTTATGGTGGAGCTGCTCAAGGTTGGGTACTGACTTCAGGATTCCAAGCTGGTAAGCACGCTGGGGAAGCGAACAAATAAAAATTTGATTTAAATATCAAGAAAGAAAGAACCTTCTGAAGTAATTCAAGTAGGTTCTTTTATTTTCTCTTTATCAATAAACTCTCTAGGATACATAATCTTTGATTTGTTTTCAAGAATCATCTTATCATCTATTGTTTTTCCAGTTCTCTTATCAATAATTTTCTTATATAGTTTATTATGTCGATACATGATTCCTTCTTCTTCAAAAAAATACGCATCTTCTTCTCGGATATGGGCTTTGATATCAAGGGCGTGGCTAGATCTTATTTCTCCACATAAGTATTCATCAGTGGTATAAGTAATCAACTGAAATGTGATATCAGTGTTATTTTTAAAACGATAATCTAAATTGTTATAGGCAATAGAAGTTCCTGTTCCAAAGGGAATTTGCCTATTGAAATCAGGAAATAAGTCTAGCTTATTGTGGTGATGATGCTCAATGATATCTAAATTTGTGTGTAAGACCATCCAATGAATCAAATTAGTGAATTGACAAATTCCACCACCAATCCCTTGATTTGGCAGACCATTTGAAATGGTAAGACCTTCCAAATACCCCTTTTTCTTAGAACAACGACCAACTAATTTCCAAAAGGAAAATGTTTCTGATGGTCGAATAAGGATCTTATTTACTAGTGGAGCAGAGAGGCTGAGATTTTTTGCCTTATTCTCTTGCAGCTGTAAATCAACATTATTCAATTTGCGACGAATTAATGACTTGTGTTTTCTAATTAAATGAGGTAAAAGTTCTTCACTTTTTGTACTTGCTAGATTCTTATTATAAAAAAAGTCCTTTAGTTTTCTTTTTATGATTTCCTTTTCCCGTGAAATTCGATAAGTTGTAGGACTGATTTCACAAAATAGTTTTCTTGCCATAAACATTTCCCTCACTGCTTCTCATTATAGAAATTATAATACAAATTCACTGTATTTGCTATTGGAATCAGATATCTATTTGCACTTCGCATCTTCATTGATTAAAATAAGATAGAGAGAGTAATTAGGAGAAATGTATGCATTTTAAGGAAGTAAAAGGAATTTTATCTGCGCAAAATGGGATGAATATCTATCGTGGTTGTAGCCATGGATGTATTTATTGTGACTCTAGAAGTAAATGTTATCAGATGAATCATGAGTTTGAAGATATAGAAGTAAAATCAAATGCAATCGAGTTATTGCAGCAGCGTCTTCAACAAAAAAGAAAAAAGTGTATGATTGTGACAGGTTCTATGAGTGATCCTTATATGCATATTGAAGAACAACTCCAAATGACACGAAAATCACTAACACTGATTGAAGCGTATGGATTTGGAGCTAGTATTCTTACGAAATCGGATTTAGTATTACGAGATTTGGATTTGATTTGTAAAATACATAAAAAAAGTAAATTTGTACTTCAGATGACACTTACGACATTAGATGAAGATTTATGTCATGTTTTAGAACCCAATGTTGCTAGTACGAAAAAAAGGGTTGAAGTATTATTGAAGATGAAGGAGTTAGGAATTCCTACAGTTGTGTGGTTGGGGCCTATATTACCATATATTAATGATACAGTTAAAAATGTACAAGGAATTTTAGATTATTGCTTAGCAGTGGGTGTTAAAGGTATTATTTGTTTTGATATGGGGCTTACATTGCGTGAGGGAGATCGAGAGTATTTTTATGAAAAATTGGATCAATATTTCCCCGGGCTCAAAGAAAAGTATGTAGCACGTTATGGTCTTAGTTATAATGTTCCTAGTCCAAATCGGCAGCAACTTATGAAATTATTTCGTGGCTTTTGTAAGGAGAATCATATTCTTTATGATATAAATAAAATATTTTCTTATATTAGCGAGTTTCCTAATAAAAAAGAATTTGAACAAGAACAATTGTTTTAGAAGGGATGGGTATGATTGTAAAAGAAACGCTTGAATATATGCAGATAGAAGAAGGAAGCCATTATTTGAATTGTACATTTATGAATAGAGATAAGAATTTAAAATTTCATAATATTACCTTTGAAAAATGTAATTTCTATTATCCAAGACTTAATAAGTATGAATTTTTAGATTGTCATTTCATTCATTGCGATTTCTCTAATTTTGATTGTCGTGAATCCGCATTTTATCGTTGTAATTTGCTAGGTTGTAAATTGGTTGGATGTGATGCTCGTTGGAGCCACTGGAAAGATGTTTTAATCAAGGACAGTGATTTGCGTTATCTAAATGGAACTGCCGTCAAAATGCAACAAATAAGATTAGAAGAGTGTAATTTGGAAGAGGCATCGCTTGTTCAAATGGATTTTAAAGACATAAAATTGAATCGCTGCAATATCAATCAATTGAATTTAGTTGAGGTGAAGTTAAATGGCTTGGATGTCTCTCGTTGTCAATTTGATTATTTTCTATTTACTCCAAATGAAAATTATTTAAAGGGGCTAGTTATTGATGATTTACAAGCTAGTGGGTTATTGCAATTATTTGGTGTGAAATGCAGAAGTTGATATGAAAAAACTATGAAATTAATCATAGTTTTTTTTGGATTCATTTTGAAACGATTTAGAATGTTTCGATATATTTTTTTTCATACAACTCTTGGTGCAAGAGCCACATGAACCACAGACAGAATTGTTTTTCATATCACGGCATATTTTTCTAACAGCTAATAGAAAGGCTAAAACTGTCAATATGCTTAGGAGTAATGTTGACATCGTGTTAGAAAATCAAACTTCCTATTTGATAAATCAGGAAAGCCATAATATAAGCAATTCCTGTCTGGAATCCAATTGTAAATAAAGTCCATTTCCATGAATTCATTTCTCGTTTTGTAGCGCCGATTGCAGCAAAGCAAGGGGCAGCAAACAAGGTGAATACCATGAACGAATATGCACTAACTGCAGTAAATATTGTAGGTAACATACCAATTAATTCTGGATTGTCCTCAGCTACTTCTCCAAGACCAAGAAGAACGCCAAATGTTGCAACTACGGTTTCTTTTGCTAGAAATCCTGTAAAGGTGGCAACTGCGGCCTGCCAATTTCCAAACCCAAGAGGAGAAAATAGGGGTGCAATTATGTTGCCAATTGAAGCAAGAATGCTATCTCCAGAATCCACCATTTCAAGACTCCAGTTAAATGTATTCAAGAACCAAATGATACCACTGGCAACAAAGATAATTGTTCCAGCACGAATAATAAATGCTTTTCCACGATCCCAAACACGTAACAATACATTTTTCCAACTTGGCATATGGTATTGAGGAAGCTCCATCACAAAGGGAGTAACTTTTCCTTTAAACATTGGCGTTCTCTTTAAGATAGAGCCACATATAATAATCATTGCAATTCCAAAGAAATAAAGTGAAGTTAAAATATAGGGATTTCCCGGAAAGAATGCGCTTGATAATAATACAAACACAGGTAATTTAGCACTACAAATAATGAAAGGGGTCAGAATAATAGTCATACGACGATCGCTTTCATTTTCAATTGTTCGAGTTGCCATGATTGCCGGAACACTACACCCAGAACCAATCATCATAGGAATAAATGATTTTCCTGATAGTCCAAAACGGCGAAAAATTCTATCCATGATGAAGGCAACGCGTGCCATATAACCACAATCCTCCAAAATCGAAATTAAGAAGAAGAGTATCATGATTTGAGGTACGAATCCAAGTACTGCACCAACACCACCAATGACTCCATCAATTAATAGGCTTTGTAACCATTCTGCAGCATTTAGTGATTCTAGAAATATTGCTATATTTGGTTGAATGACTTCTGGAAAAAGAACTTCATTAACCCAATCTGTGGCAAAACCTCCAATGGATGATAGCGTAATGTAGTAAATTCCAAACATTATAAGAGCAAATATTGGAAGTGCTAAAAACCGATTTGTAACAATACGATCTATTTTATCAGTTAAGGTCAATGTATTTTCTTGTTTGCGCTTCATTACTTGATTACGAATATTGCTTACATATTGATAACGCTGGTTTGTGATAATGCTTTCAATGTCATCATCCTCTTCCATTTCAAGGGTTTCACGAATTGTATTAATTTCACTTCGTTGTGCTTCGCTTAAAGTAATATGCTCATTAATATCTTTATCATTTTCCAATAATTTGATTGCATACCAACGCATTGTTCTCTCATTGAAATGAGTTTTTGTTAAATTTTCAATACTTTGAATATGGCTTTCTAAAGATTTTGAGTAATAATTGGTTAAAGAGTGATTCGCTTGTTTACTGGTGGCAACTGCTGTTTGTATTAACGCATCAATTCCTTGTTTGCGCAAAGCGGATATTTCTACAACTGCTGTACCTAATAAACGTTCTAATTTTTCAGAATTAAGCTGATTTCCATTTTTTGTAACAACATCCATCATATTCAAGGCAACAACAACAGGAATTCCCAATTCCATCAATTGAGTTGTAAGGTATAAATTTCGTTCCAAATTTGTGGCATCAATAATATTGATGATTACTTTTACTTCATCCTCTAATAAATAATTACGTGTAATAACTTCCTCTAATGTATAAGGGGAAAGAGAATAAATTCCGGGCAAATCAACGATGATAATATCATCATGTTTTCTTAATTTTCCTTCTTTTCTTTCAACCGTTACTCCGGGCCAGTTTCCTACATGTTGATTACTTCCTGTAAGTTCATTAAACAGAGTGGTTTTTCCACTGTTGGGATTTCCAGCTAATGCAATTTTCATAATATTCTTCTCCTTTTTGTTGTTAGCGTATGCTAACTTATAAAAAAATAAACAAGCAGTTATTCAACTAGAATTTGTTCTGCTTCGCTTTTTCTGATAGATAACTCATAATCACGAATTGTTATTTCAATAGGGTCTCCAAATGGTGCGACTCTCTGTACAGTAATACTAGTTCCTTTTGTAATCCCCATGTCCATAATTCGTTTTTTCAAAGCGCCTTCACCAGTGACTTTTGTCACAATTACTGTTTCTTTCGGTGAAATATCACGAAGTGTTTTCATTACGTTCCTCCTATATAATGATGCGATTGGTCATTGTAGAATCAAGAGCAATTCGCGAGTCTTTTACACAAATAATACGATTATTTCCGGCTTCAGAAACGACTCGAACCTCCTCGCCTTCAACAAATCCTAAATTTGCCAAAAAGCTTCTAGTAGAATCTTTTCCTGTAACCTTTTTTATTTGGAATACTTTTCCAATTTCGGCCATTGCAAGAGTCATGACAATCACTCCAATCTAGCGGTTAGATGATGCTAACTGTTATGTGTAAAAATATACCACTAATAATGAAAGCTGTCAACAGAAATTTACTGGAATCTTGTTTGCAATCAAGCTCTGTGATACACTAAAAATGGAGGGTCTTATGAAAATCCAAGAATCAAAAGAGAACTATTTAGAAACAATTTTATTGTTAGAAAAAAGAAACGGAACTGTGAGATCAATTGATATTGCAAATGAACTTAATTTTAGCAAGCCAAGTGTGAGTAGAGCTGTTGGTATTTTGAAATCGCTCAATTATATTGAAGTACGTAGTGATGGAAGCATAAAATTAACAAAATTAGGTAGAGAAAAAGCAGAGAATGTTTTGGAAAAACATGAATTGATTACTCGATATCTACAGGAAATACTTGGTGTTAGTAATGAAGTTGCAGAAGAAGATGCTTGTCATATTGAACATGTGATTAGTGATGAAACATTTAAAGCAATAAAACAAGCATTGAAGAGATAAAGAGCATTTTCAGTAGTGCTATATAAGGAGATATTATCATGAACTTATTGAAGAAAATTGAACATACTTATTTAAAAGCAGACGCAAGAGAAGCTGACTTATTGAAATTGTGCAATGAAGCAAAAGAATATGGATTTGGTTTTGTGGCAATTAATCCTGCTTGGATTTCTTTTTGTAAGAAACACTTGGCAGATAGTGATGTATTGATTGATGCTGCGGTGGGTTTTCCATTAGGGCAAAGCTTAACGGAAGTCAAAGTGTATGAAACAAAGCAGTGTATAGCAGCAGGTGCAGACGAAATTGATATGGTTATGAATATTGGGAAGTTAATAGATGGGGATAATGAATTTGTTTATTTTGATATTAAGGAAGTTGTAGAGGCGTGTCACCAAGAGGGAATTCCTTGTAAGGTGATTTTAGAAACTTGTTTGTTAAATGAGGAACAAATAATAACAGCATGTCAAATTTCTGAAAGAGCAGGGGCAGATTTTGTAAAGACTTCTACTGGTTTTTCTACAGAAGGAGCAACCATAGAGAATATTGCGTTGATGAGAAAATCGGTATCTGAGAAAGTTCGAATTAAAGCTTCTGCTGGTATTCGTGATTTACAACAAGCATTGGCACTTATTGAAGTGGGTGCAGATCGCCTAGGGACAAGTGCGGGTGTAATAATTGCAGAAGAATGGAAAGAAAAAAATGAGTAGACTTGTCATAAAGGCAAAAAAGATAGTATGTGACGAAAAAGAATTCATTGAAGATGGAATGCTTTATGTAGACGAAGGGAAAATAGTTTCAATTAATGAAGATTGTGGTTGGGATGAATACACATTAATTGATTGTTCTGCCTATAAACTTTTCCCGGGTCTAATTGATATACATATTCATGGTGCTAGGGGAAAGGATTTTGTGGAAGGAACACAAGATGTCATTACTGCAGTATCTCATGATGTTATTCAAGATGGGGTAACAGCCTATGTAGCTTCACTTACGGTGGTAAGTCATGAGAGAATGTTGACTATTTTAGAGGAATTAGCAAAAGTGAGTTCGCCTATTGATGGTGCGCGCTATTTAGGGATTCATGCGGAAGGTCCTTATATTTCAAAGAAATTTAAAGCCTTAATGAATGAGTCACATATTCGTGAGCCAAATATTCGAGAATTAGAGGAAATGTTTGATAAGGCGCAAGGAAAATTGGTTATGATGACATATTCTCCACATGATAAGTCTTCACAAGCATTATTGGAATACGCAAAGAATCATGATATTAAAATGATGATTGGGCATACAGAAGCAAGTTGTGATCAAACGCTTATGGCGTTAAAAAACGGAGCGAGTGGTTATACGCATTTTTATAATGCAATGAGTGGACATCATCATCGTGATGAGGGCGTGGTAACAGCAGGGCTTATTTCAAACAATGGATATGCAGAAATAATTGCTGATACCATACATGTAAGTCCAAAGGTTTTGAATTTTACATATAAATTGATGGGAAGTTCTCGATTGATTTTGATAACGGATGCTATGCCGGGGAAATCAATGGAAGATGGAATTTTCTACTTCAGTGATTTGGAATCTGTAAAAAAAGAGGGGAAAGCTTACGTCAAAGAAAGCGGAAGACTTGCAGGCAGTGTAATTGGATTAAATGAAGCTTTGTATCAAATGAATGAGATTTGTGGTTGTAATGATAATGAATTAGTTGAAATGGCATGTGTCAATCCCGCAAACTTATTGGGCTTGAAAGAATTGGGAAGTATCAAACTTGGAAACAAGGCAGATTTTGCGGTATTTGATGATCGTTTTCAGTGCATATTGACAATCATTGATGGGAAAATAGTATATCAAAGTAAAGTGCGTTAAAATACAATGTTTTTTTGCATTTAATCACAATTTTTTCACAAGTATTTCACAAGGTGGGCGTATAGTACAGGTATGAAATAGAGAAATACTGTTTCGTGAAGTAATTTTTTTCATTAATCTCCTTGAATACTGCATTTGCAGGGAAAAGTCTTATAGCGATATAGGATTTTTTTTTGAGAAAATAAGGTATTTTCGGTATAATATAAAGTATGAGATAGGGAGAATAATGAATATGACAAAAAAATGGGTATTTCTTACAATAAGCGTCTTACTATTGATTGTAGTAGGATGTGAGGAAAAAGCAGCTGTAATTAAAATGAAAGATGAACCGTTAATTGTAGAAAGTACACAGGGTGATTTTGATTATAATATAATTTTTAATTATGTCACTTTAGAGAGTGGAAGTGGTAAAAAATTGGACAATGATTTGATTTCGATTGAAGGAACAGTAAATCTCTCTAGAATAGGAACTTATCCTTTGTTGTTGAAAGCAAGTTATAATGGAAAAATTACAGAGCTTATTTTTGAAGTTCGTGTGGAAGATACAATTGCTCCAATCATCCACTTTGTAGATAGAGAAATTTTGTTGTTGATAGGAGAAACTGAGAAATTAAATCCGGAGAATTTACATATTACAGCATATGATTATTATGATGGCTTGATTACAGAACGTATATCATATGAGGGAAACATTGATTATGATAAGGAAGGCAGTTATCGTGTCACATTTCTTGCTACTGACACAAGTGGAAATCAAGTAGAAATTTTGGGGGATGTCAGAATTACAAGTTCTATAGCAGAATATGGACGTTATTTATATGACATGACAACGAAAATTTATTGGGGTGAGTACTACTTATATGATGAGAAGCTTGAATCTCCAGATAATCGTCTTATTTTAAACCATGATGATTTAGTATCGGTTAGTTTTACAACACGTGCTCGTCAGCAGTTTGAAAACTTGGCAAATGTAAATAATAATAGTGAATTAAAAGGAATTGGTGTCTTTTTTGAAATAAATAGTGCTAATTATTATCTGTTAGAGGACAAACATGAAAATCGCTTAGATTATAAGGAAACAGTCTTGCAATTAAAATCGCAGTCTGAAGATAAAATTGTTTTTGAAGCAATTTCCACATATCTGTCAACAGATGGTACTTATGAAGAAAAAAGACCGTTTGTATTGGTAAGGATTGATGGGCTGTGGAAAGTAGATGAATACCATTTTCCACATTAAGGAAAAGTAATGTTAAATAGGAGGTAAGCATGATTGAAATAAAGGGATTACAAAAGAGTTTTGGGAATAGAGAGATTTTACATGGAATCGATTTAGTGATAGAACAGGGTTCATTGTTTGGATTTATCGGGCATAATGGAGCAGGAAAAACCACAACAATACGTTCTATGGTGGGGATTCTTGATTTTGAAGGTGGAGATATCACGATTAATGGTAAATCAATTGTTCACCATCCCATTGAAGTAAAAAAGGAAATTGCATATATTCCTGATAATCCTGAACTATATGACAATTTAACAGGTGAAAAATACTTGAATTTTATCGCAGATATATTTGAAGTTAATAATGATGATAGAACAACGCGAATTCGAAAATATGCGACTGATTTTGGTTTATTAGAAAATTTAGGGGATTTGATTTCTTCTTATTCACATGGAATGAAACAAAAACTAGCTTTGATTTCTGCGCTTATTCATGAACCTAAAGTATTAATTTTAGATGAACCTTTTGTGGGTTTAGATCCAAAAGCTTCTCATACATTAAAAGAAATAATGAAGGACTTATGTAAGTGTGGCGGAATTGTATTTTTTTCAACACATGTACTGGAAGTAGCAGAAAAACTTTGTGACCATATAGCAATTATTAAGGATGGTCATATTGTTGTTAATGGAAAGACCAAAGAAGTTGTAGGACAGAAGTCATTAGAGCAAGTATTCTTGGAGTTAATTGGTCATGAATAAATTAAAAGCTTTGATTCAGATTGAAATTCAAAGTATTTTGAACACAACGAATTTTGTAGGTTCGCGTTTCAAAAAACAACAGAAATTAGGACTTTTGATGTTGTTATTTCCGGCTATTATAATTGTTTATATTTTTGTGACTTATGCTTCTGTTATATTTAGCACATTTCCATATGAATTAGGATATTTAGGTTTGTTGGTATTGTTACTATTGGCATTTTTAGTGGTTACTTATCTAGCGTTTTATTCGGCATATGGACATCTCTTTGGGTTAAAGGATTTTGATTTCTTAATGTCACTCCCTATCAATGGACAGCAGATGTTTTTATCTAAAATAATTTCCTTTGTTTTAATGAGTTATTTTTATACATTTTGTGCCTTGGTTCCGATTTTCACAATATACTTATCAGTGTATTCATTTGATGGGATGGTAATGGTGCAGGCACTTATTATAAGCTTGAGTTTTCCTTTCATTCCTATTGTGATTGCGAGTATATTTTCGCTGTTGATTTCTTTAGTTGGGAATCGCTCACGCCACAAGGGAGTATTGAAGTTAGTGATTAGTATTCTTTCGGTAGTTGGATTGATGATAGGAATGGGATATTTAAATACTTTCTTACTTGGGGAAAGTTTTGATTTGATGGTAATCAATGAGCGTTTTCGTCAGTTTACACCTAATATTTATTACTCAGTTATGGCAATCAAAAATCAAAATCTAAGTCTTCAGTTTGGGATAACAATGATCTTGCTTGTTCTCTTTGCGATATTTGTATTTCTTTTCAGCAAGCTCTTTATTCAAATCAACCGTACATTGTCCATAGGATATAAAAAGCAGAATTACACCTATCAAAAACAGAAAAGAAGTTCTGTAATGCTTGCTTTATTTAAAAGAGAATGTTCAAGATATTTAACGAATGTTTCCTATGTAATTAATACAGGGCTAGGTAGTTTTACTTCCCTTTTTGGAACGATTTACTTATTATTCAATCAAAGCGTTATTGAAGTAGCAATGCTTCAATTTGAAGTGGTAGATATGGTTCCAGTCATTTGTGCTGTTGTGTTTGTCATGACAGGTTTGCTGGGGACAACAGCTTGTTCTATCTCTTTAGAAGGAAAAAAACTTTGGATTTTAAAATCATCACCTATTGCGATTAAGGACATTTTCTTGGCAAAAATTTTATTGAGTATTATCGTTAGTTTACCTGTGCCTTTGATTAGTATATTCATTGTTCAGCTTATTTTCAAACTTTCGTTATTATATTTCCCTTTGTTTGTTGTCATTGGTACCATAATGGCGTTATTTACTTCACAATTAGGATTAATGATGAATTTATGTTTTCCTAAGCTAGATTGGGAAAGAGAGATTTATGTAGTGAAAAATAGTATGTCTGTTTTCCTTACAACAATGGTTTCAGGGGGATTAATACTTGTGGTTATATTTATGGGGAGTAGGATGATGGATACAGCTTGGATTATGGAGTATATTTATGGAGTTGTAGCGATATTTGCGGTTTTCAATGCTATGCTTTATCTTTGGCTTAAACATGTGGGCGTGAAAAAGTTTAGGAAATTGGCATAAAATGCGTTGCTTTTCTTTTGATGGAAAACAGTGTAAGATTACTAAGAAATGATAAAAAATATGGAGAATATAAATATGAAAAAAATATATCGAATTGGAGTTGAGTTAAAAGAGGGCTGCACAATAAACGGTGCGGATTTAGCAATTGGTGCATTGATAGATGCTGGTCTTTCTTTTGATGAAGTGCTTTCTGTAAATGAAAGTGAGGAAGCATATCCATTAAATGCGTTGCATTTACCACAAGTAATAGATATGAATCAACGCTTACAAACTTGTAATAAAAACTTTAAAATAAAGGGTGGTTTTCCCTTAACTTTTGGTGGAGATCACGCCTTAGCCATTGGGAGTATTAGTGCAGTTTTAGAAGATAATACAGCAGTATTATGGGTGGATGCTCATGGAGATTGTAATACGGATCAAACAACCATTACAGGAAGAATTCATGGGATGCCGCTTGCTGTATTGCAGGGAGATGGACACACTGAATTAACGAAATTAGTTTCAAACCCATTGTCGGCAGAGCGTATTGTGTTATTTGGTGTTCGATGTTTAGATCCAAAAGAAGAAATGTATATTAAAGAAAAACAAATTCGTATTTATACCATGGATGATATTCGCAAATTAGGATTTAAAGAAGCACTTAAGGAAGCGTTGACTTATTTGAAGCCATATTCAGTACATTTGAGTTTTGACTTAGACAGCATTGATCCAAAAGAGTGTAAGGGAGTAAATACACCAGTGCGCCATGGTTTTAGCAAGGAAGAAGTATATCAATTAATAGAAGAAAGTTTTGTAAACTGTAATATTGAATCTATGGATATTGTGGAATATAATCCTACATATGATGAGGGAGAAACGGTACAGATTATCAAAAAGATCGATCGTATTGTCGCAAACCATAAAGGAGTTTAATAATGGAACAATATATTTTGGCAATTGATCAAGGTACTACAAGTACAAGAGCTATTATTTTTGATTATGAAAGTAATATTTTGGCGGTTGCACAAAAAGAATTAACGATGTATTATCCAAATCCTGCTTGGGTTGAACAGAATGCTGAAGAGATTTGGACGAGTGTGGTAACGGTTATTTTTGAAAGTCTTACAAAAGCAAATTTGAAAATGGAACAAATTGCAGCAATTGGTATTAGCAATCAAAGAGAAACTACAATTATTTGGGAAAAAGAGACAGGGAAACCAGTTCATTTTGCTTTGGTGTGGCAATCACGACAAACGAGTAAATTATGTGACGATATGAAAGAGCGTGGATTTGCTGAATTGATTCGAGAAAAAACAGGCTTAGTAGTTGATTCATACTTTTCAGCTAGTAAGATTCGTTGGATTTTAGATGAAATTAAAGAGGGACAAGCAAGAGCAGAAAATGGAGAATTGATGTTTGGTACAGTCGATTCTTGGCTTGTGTATAAATTGAGTGGGTCTTTCGTGCATATTACCGATGTTTCCAACGCTTCTAGAACATTATTGATGAATATTCATAATTGTTCTTGGGATTTAGAATTATGTAAACTTTGGAATATTCCTGAAGTTATCTTGCCTGAAATTCGTGATACTTCAGATGTTTATGCGTATACAGATGTTAGTATCTTTGGGAGAGAAGTTCCTATTGCTGCGGTAGTAGGCGACCAACAAGCGGCTTTATTTGGACAAGCTTGTTTTGAAGCAGGAAGTGTTAAGAATACTTATGGAACAGGATGTTTCTTGTTGATGAACACTGGGGAGAAAATGCAAATTAGCAAGCATGGCTTATTGACTTCTGTGGGCTGGCGAATCAATGGAAAGGTTTCTTATGTGCTTGAGGGAAGTGTGTTTGTGGCTGGTGCTGCGATTCAATGGTTACGGGATGAATTGAAGATAATTGATCATGCTAGCGAAAGTGAAAAATATGCAAATCTTGTAGATGATAGTGGTGGAGTGGTTGTTGTTCCTAGTTTTGTGGGTTTAGGGACGCCTTATTGGAAACAAGATGTGAAGGGCGCTATTTTTGGTTTAACGCGTGGAAGCAGTGATGCTCATTTGATTCGCGCGACATTGGAGTCACTGGCTTATCAAACTTATGATGTTTTAATGGCAATGCAGAAAGATACGGATTTAAAAATAAAAAGGCTTCAAGTGGATGGGGGTGCTTGCAAAAATGATTTTTTAATGCAATGGCAAGCGAATGTTTTACAAGCAGAGGTTGTTCGCCCTACAATCATTGAAACAACGGCACTAGGAGCTGCATATTTGGCAGGCTTGGCAGTTGGTTATTGGAAGCATATAGAAGAAGTGAGTGTGCGTTGGCAAGTAGATAAGAAGTTTATACCACTGAAAACAGAAGAAGAAATGTTTCCTTATTTAGAAAATTGGCAGAAGGCGATTCAAGCAATTTGTAAGTTTTAAAGAACATAATTTTCTTTTCTTCTTTGACCTTTTTTCCATAATTAGGTACAATATTCAAGGTAGGTGAATATATGAAACAGAAGAGTACACTAAAGATGGTTCAATTAACAATGCTATTATCAATGAGTATTGTTTTGCATTTAATTGATCAAAGTATTCATTTGCCGATTCCAATTCCGGGTGTAAAATTAGGGCTTGCGAATATCATGGGAATTATGGCTCTTTATATGTTTGGGTATAAGGAAATGATAAGCGTGAATTTTCTTAGAGTATTGCTGTCTGGCTTGCTTCGTGGTAGTATATTTAGTACAGGATTTTGGATTTCATTTAGTGGCGTCATATTGAGTACGCTTGTCGTGATATTACTGTATCGGATATTGAAAGAAACATTAGTTGTCTTGAGTGTAATAAGTTCAATTTTTCATAGTATTGGACAATTATGTATGGTTTCCTTTTTATATCAGACTGTGAATATGTTTTGGAACTTGCCCATGATGTTACTGTTGGCAGTTCCGATGGGAATATTAACGGGCATGGTTGCCCAAGAAGCACTTAAAAGAACAAGGAGGAGTGTATTATGAATCAATATGTTTATTATCCAGAAGGCGTATGTTCTCATGAGTATCGTTTTGATATTAAAAATGACACCATTGAAGATGTTGAGATTATTGGAGGATGTGCTGGTAATCTTCTTGGAATACGTGCACTTATCATGAACCAACAAGTGACAGATATTATTCAAAAATTAGAGGGGGTTGCTTGCAATCAGAAGCCCACTTCTTGTCCTGATCAAATTGCTCAGGCATTGCGGGCATATCTGTTAGAAAAAGAAGTATAAAAATTTGGTTTATAGAAGGTGCAAATAGTACCTTTTTTATTTGTGAAAGGAGAAAACAATGAAAAAGATGAAGTTTATATATGAATTATTACCTAATTTGAAACGATATGTATTGGTCATTATCGTTGCGAATCTTATTTTTGCTAGTTTATCATTATTATCTCCGTTATTAGTTAGTTTTTTAGTTGATAATATTATAGAATTAAAACCAATTGAAAATAGATTTCTATTAATGTTTTCTCAATTATTGGGAGGCGTTTCTTATATTCGAAATAATCTATGGATTACAGCAGTGGTGCTTATTGTTGTGAATGTGTTTATTTGTATTGCTGTATTCTTAAGGGGAAGAAGCAATTCAATTTTAGCAGAAAGTTTAGTCGCACGTTTGCGAAACAAAGTATTTCATCATTTGATGTTATTGCCATATAGTTATCATGTAAAAGCAAAAACAGGGGACTTAATTCAACGCTGTACATCCGATATTGATCAAATACGCCGAGTGTTTGCAGGGCAGTTATCAGAATTGGTTTATTCATTAACAACAGCAAGTATTGCGATAACAATTTTATTTTCAATTCATTACCAATTGGCATTGATTTCTGTTATTAGTATGCCTATCATTATAGTATTTGCACTTGTATTTTTTAAATTAATGCAAAAAGCATTTTTACGTTCTGATGAATCAGAAGGGGAACTATCAGATACGATTCAAGAGAACCTATCTGCTACTCGTGTGGTAAAGGCATTTAATCGTGAATCTTTTGAGTTAGAACAATTTGAAAAGAAAAACAGGATATTCCATAAAGATACCTTTTATTTAATGAAGTTATTAGGTATGTATTGGGGAATCTCCGATTTTATTTGTTTAACACAGATATTAGTTGTTGTGTTATTTGGTATTTCTTTTGCCCAATTAGGGGAAATTACAACAGGTGTCTTTTTTGTTTTCGTGAGTTATGAAAGTATGATTCTTTGGCCTATTCGTAATGTAGGACGTATTATATCGGATTTAGGAAAAGTGAGTGTTTCCATAGGCCGTTTACAAGAAATTACGGATGTAGAAATAGAGGATGTAATCAGTGGAAAAACGCCTGATTTGAAAGGCGATATTGTATTTGAAAATGTTTCCTTTCAATATGATGATGGAGATAGCCCAGTATTAAAAGGGGTTGACTTCACAATTGGCAAAGGAGAAACCGTAGCGATTATGGGGCCGACTGGTAGTGGAAAGAGTTCACTTGTCCATCTATTGACGCGTTTATATGATCTTACAGAAGGTAAGATTTCAATTAACGGACAGGATATATTACAAATTCAAAAACATCATTTACGAAAAAATGTTGGAATTGTATTACAAGAACCTTTCTTATTTTCAAAAACAATATTAGAAAATATACGACTATCAAATCCTCAAGCTGAACAAGATGAAGTTGAAATTGCTGCAAAAATTGCTAGTGTGGATCATGTTATTAATGAGTTTGAACGTGGATATAATACCTTAGTTGGTGAAAAAGGAGTAACGCTTTCAGGTGGGCAAAAGCAACGAATTGCGATTGCAAGAACTGTAATCAACAAATCTCCAATTTTAATCTTTGATGATTCTTTATCTGCGGTAGATACACAAACAGACGCAGAAATTAGAAGTGAAATTCAAAATTTGAGTAAGGATATTACAACCTTGATTATTACGCAACGCGTTTCTTCTAGCGAGCATGCAGATAAAATTTTGGTGTTAGAGGAAGGAAGAATCACACAAGAGGGTACCCATAAAGAATTACTTGAAAAAGAAGGGCTTTATAAAAAGGTATACGAAATTCAAAGTAATATGACGTTAGAAGAGGAGGGGTTATATGAGTAAGCAATTAGAAGAACAAGAATATAATACCGACTCTTTAGATAGAGGCTTATGGAGTCGGATATTCAAGCTATTAATTGTACATAAAAAACAGTTAATATATATGTTTGTGGTCGTAATCTTAGTTGCAATAGTGGATGTAGCATTTCCAATTTTGAACAAGTTTGCGATTGATTACTTTGTGCAAGGAAATGGAACTCATCAAGAAATCATGTTATTTGGCGTTGTTTACTTTGCATTTATTCTTATGCAGTCATTTAATGTATTTGGCTTTATTCGTCAAGCAGGGCGTGTGGAAATGGATTTTGCGTATGATGTTCGCCAACGTGCTTTTAAAAAAATACAAGAATTATCTTTTTCTTTCTTTGATAAAACACCACAAGGTTGGATTATGGCTCGTATGACTAGTGATATTGGAAGATTAGCAGAAATTTTGTCTTGGAGCTTAATGGATCTTGCTTGGGGCGTAGCAGTAATGATAGGGGTTACCATTGCTATGTTAATTGTAAACTGGAAATTGGCGTTAATTGTGTTGACAGTTGTCCCCATTCTTGCAGTAATTTCTGTTTGGTTTCAAATTCGTATTTTGAAAAACTATCGTGAAGTACGAAAAGTAAATTCTAAAATTACGGCTGCATTCAGTGAAGGAATCAGTGGTGCAAAAACAATTAAAACTTTAGTGTTAGAAGAACAGCAGGATAAGGATTTCTCAAGTCTTACAATGACGATGAAATCACGCTCAATAAATGCTGCTATTCTTTCTTCTATTTTCATGCCAATTGTAATGGGATTAACTTCAATATCAGTTGCTATACTATTGTGGTATGGTGGTCATGAAGTACTGGTGAAATCAATTGAATTTGGAACACTAATGATGTTTACACAATATGCTAGTCAATTTTTTGACCCGTTGCGACAAATTGCGAGATTAATTGCGGAATTGCAATTAGCACAAGCGTCTGCTGAGCGAGTATTAACATTACTTGAATCAGAACCAGAAATTGTGGATCGAGAAGAAGTGATTGAGAAATACGGAACAATACTGGAACCAAAAACTGAAAATTATGAGTTAATGACAGGAAATGTTCAATTTAAAGATATTGAATTTTATTACAATGTAGATGAACCTATTTTGCAAAAATTCAATTTAACAGTAAATGCAGGAGAAACCGTTGCCTTAGTTGGAGAAACAGGAAGTGGAAAGAGTACGATTGTTAATTTACTATGTCGCTTTTATGAACCGATTCAAGGAGAAGTATTAATTGATGGGACGGATTATCGCCAACGATCTATCGGATGGTTACATAGTAATCTTGGTTATGTCTTACAAGCTCCACATTTATTTTCTGGAACGATAAAAGAGAATATTCGCTATGGTAAATTAAAAGCAATGGATGAAGAAATCATCGAAGCAGCAAAATATGTGAATGCACATGAATTCATTATGAAGTTAGAAAAAGGATATGATACAGAAGTTGGTGAAGGTGGTGGTCGATTGTCTACTGGAGAAAAACAGTTGATATCGTTTGCGCGAGCAGTTATTAGAAAACCTAGTATTTTTGTATTAGATGAGGCGACTTCTTCTATTGATACGCAAACAGAACAAATCATTCAACATGCCATTGATAAACTCTTAAAGGAAAAAACAAGTTTTATTATTGCGCATCGTTTATCTACTATTGTTAATGCAGATAAGATATTAGTAATACGCAAAGGGAAAATTGTTGAGCAAGGAAGACATCAAGAACTATTGAATCTTAAGGGATATTATTATCGATTATATACGAATCAATTTAATGAAGAATTACAAAATCAGTTATTAAAACGTTAAAAAGTAGAGAATGGAAAACCATTCTTTGCTTTTTTAGGAGTTGAAATGATACAATAAAATACATTGAGAGGTAGATATGAAACTTAAAATTAATGATTTATACCAATATCAAAAAGAGTTAGACTCGCGGATATTTACATTACACAATATCAATAGAGAGGCTAGTCGAAGATCGCGAATATTGGCATTACTAGTAGAGTTAGCTGAAATGAGTAATGAAACTCGTTGTTTTAAGTATTGGAGTGTGAAAAAATCTTCTGAAAAAGAAATTGTTTTAGAGGAGTATGGAGATGGTATTCATTTTCTGCTTTCCTTGGGAATTGATTTGGGGGATGATAGTGAATATATAGAAGGTGATGATGTTAGCGCATCTGGACTTGTGGAGGCCATTCTTGATGTTTTTGAAAGTGTAAACAAACTTCAAGTTGATTTTTGTCTTCAGAACTACTATGTATCATTTTCAAAATATTTATCTGTGGCAAAATTACTTGGATTTACGGCAGATGAAATCAGAGAATATTATTTATTGAAGAATCAAAAGAATCATGAAAGACAAAATACAAATTATTAAGGAGAAAATGATGAAAACAATTACTAACTTTAGAGAATATGGCGTATACTATACAACAAATGGAAGAAAAATTAAGTCGGGGAAATTGTATCGCTCTGCGAATTTATTTAGTATTACAACAGATGAAATTCAGTATTTAAAACAAATTGGAATTGGAACAATTATGGATTTTCGTGAAGAGGGAGAAGTCGCTTCCCATCCAGATCCAGTAATTGAAGGCATAAAATATATCAATGTAGCAGCTTCTTCTTTTGATATGAAAGAAATCAAACATGAAAAGGAAGATAGAGATTATGCGTTTAGTCGTAGTAAGATGCTAGAAGTCTATAAAGAGCTTCCATTTAACAATAAAGCTTATGCGTGCTTCTTTGACTTACTTTTGCACACTGATCAAGCGGTTATTCATCATTGTGCTGCAGGAAAAGATCGTGCGGGGATCGCAGCGGCTTTGGTGCTTTTGTTGCTTGGCGTATCTAGGGAAGATGTAATGGATGACTATTTAAAGACAAATGAGAATATTCGTGCGATTGTGACTCTCTTAATAGGTAGGGATGATGCCTATGATGAAGTGATGGCAACAATGAAGGATGCGTTTGTTGTAGATGAAGAGTATTTAAATGGGACATTAGATGCTATTTTGGGGAAATATGATAGCTTTAAAGAGTTTTTCTTAAAAGAATATGGAATCACTGAGGAAATTAGGGAAGTATTTAAAGAGAAATATCTTGAGGTCTAAACAAGACAAATTGAGAACTTGTTTGTGTACTTTGTTTCGTTATCTTATTCATTCAGCATTTTGTTATTTCTTGTATTATTGTTAGCTGGATATAGAGCGTTATTAAACTACTATTAAAATGAAATTTTATGCTGAGTAGTTTTTGAATTTTTCAAGTAAGAAATCGTATTTAAAAAGGAGCAAGAAAATGAAATTGAATAATGAATGTATGATAGAGGTTGAATTAACTGAAATAGAAAAAAAACATCACGATTTAATGGAACATTTGGACTCAAATGGAATTTGTCTTGTAACAAAAGAAGGAGAAAGTCAATTTTATTTGATTCATTCTGAAGTGTTTGAAGAAATGGAGCTTCAGTTATCTCTGTATCAAAAAGCATTTGAGGAGTTAAATGATTTTAAGGAAGAAAAGGAAGAAATAGACGATAAACTTCAATATTCCTAATACTGAATCATTGAAAGAATAAAATGAATCAGATTCATAATAGTGAAGTATTGAGTGAAATTTGGTATAATACATTATGGTGAAAATATGAAAAAAATTGAAATAAGCAAAAGTGAAATGTTAATACTAATGGGTATCCTATTGTTAGATTTGAGTAGTAAATTAATGATTGAGCAAACGATGGATTTATATCAGTCAATTCCTATTATTCGAGGTTTTTTTCATATTACTTATTTACATAATAATGGAGCTGCTTGGGGTATTTTTAGTGGCGCAATGTCATTCTTCTATTTGGCAACTATGATTGGGATTTCTTTGTTAGTTTATTGGTTTTACTGCTCAAGTTCTGAAGAAAAGCTATATCGTGTATCATTGGTAATGATGATTGCAGGTACTCTTGGTAACTTCTATGATCGCATTTCATTTCAATATGTGCGTGACTTTTTGGATTTTTATATTTTTGGATACGACTTTCCAGCTTTTAATGTTGCAGATATGGCTCTTTGTATCGGGGTGTTTTTGATGGCAGTGAGTATTTTTTTAGAAGAGAAGAAGAAAAAGCATGAGTGAGAAGTTTATTATTGAAGAGGGAGCAGTTCATCTGCGATTAGATAAATGGCTGAATGAGATTCGTGGGGATTTATCACGGAGTAAAATTCAGATGATGATTGCAAGCGGAAATATTTTAGTGAATGAAAATCAAGTGAAAGCAAATTATCGTTTGAAAATACAGGATAGAGTTTCAATAACTGATCTACCATCACAAGAATTATGCTTAACACCTATTAAAATGGATTTAGATATTGTCTATGAAGATAGTGATATTATCGTAGTCAATAAAGAAAAGGGTTTAGTCGTACATCCGGGTGCTGGTAATTATGAATATACACTAGTACATGGCTTACTGGCGCATTGCAAAGATTTGTCGGGTATTAATGGAGTAATGAGGCCGGGTATTGTACATCGTATAGATAAGGAAACCACAGGATTATTGGCAGTAGCTAAAAATGATGAAGCGCATATTGCGCTATCTCAACAACTCAAGGATAAAACAATGACTCGCACCTACCAATGTCTAGTGCATGGCGTTATTGAGCATGATTATGGAGTTATTGATGCACCTATTGGGCGCGATGAGAAAGATCGTTTGAAAATGGCAATTACTGCAAAAAATTCAAAATCAGCACTGACACATTTTAAAGTATTAAAGCGCTTTGAGAAGTACACGCTTGTTGAATGTGAGTTAGAAACAGGGAGAACACATCAAATCAGAGTTCATATGAAATACATACAACATCCCATTGTAGGCGATTTGAAATATGCAGGAAAAAATGATTTGGGTGTTCAAGGGCAGTTACTACAAGCAATAAGACTAGAACTTGTTCATCCTAAAACAGGGGAAAATATGATATTTGACTCAAAACGTTCAACAGAGTTTCAAGAAATATTAAATCAGATTGGAGGATATAATGGCTAAAACACAAGAAGATTTATATATTATGCAACTTAGTTATTATTTCTTAAGTCAAAGAGGATATCGTCTTGTGATCAGTACTGATGCTAGAGATGGAGAATTTTGGCTTTGTAATCCTCAGAATAATGAGTATCCAATGATTCGTGTTTCAAATGAGAAGTTTTATAACACAAATGATGACATAGGACGTCTTTTGAAAATACGAGGGCAAATTGTCCAATATACTCGTAAAAGAGGAAGCTTATTAGATATTTATGTAGATGGTGAAGCACCGATAAGTGAGCATCCTGATATAGAATTCTTAGTACTGAAAGAGGGCTACATCAGTAATCGTTTAATTGAAGAGCATTTTGTAGGGATTAATCAAGTATTACAACATAGCGAAAATCCAGAGGAAGATTATGAAAAAGTCAAAGATAATATTTTATTATTGAAAGAGGGTTTTAATCAGATAAGAGGAATGGGAGGAAGACCAAAAAGCAAAGAAATTCCACTTGTTACAACAACAGTAGCTATCATATGTTTGCTTATTTTTTTAATCGCAACTTATTTAAGAACAATTACAAGGGAAGATGTTGTTTTAGTAGTGTGTGGCAGCCTTTATAAGACTTTTGTATATGGTGCCAATGAATGGTTTCGCTTATTGACTTCTGGTTTTCTTCATATGGATATCGGGCATTTTTTAATGAATATGATTGCTTTATTCAATTTAGGAATACCTTGTGAAAAAATATTTGGCAAAAGGAAAACAGCAATTATTCTTTTAGGTTCGATTTTAATGAGTTCTTTCTTTGCCCTAATTAGTTCTACGGGTAGTACCGCTACTTTAGGACTTAGTGGTGGAATATATGGATTAGCTTCTGCCTTTCTTTTGTATTTATATTGTGCAGGCTTACTGCGAAACAAAAGAATTCGTAATCGTTATATCAATATAATTTTGATTAATGTTTTTATTAGTTTTATGCCGAATATTAGTGGAGCAGGTCATTTAGGTGGTGCAATAGGTGGTTTGTTGTTTGGTGTAATCTTCATTGATAAGCCAGAATGGAAAATTTTAAAAAAGAATTCGCTATATGCCACAATTGTTCTCTTTGGCTTTTTAATTTTCTTTTCTACAACAATGGATGATAAAAAAACACCAATATATATAGGGACTGATATGAAGGTAGTTGACTTCTTGAAAGAACAGGGATTATATAGATATGGAAGCTATATAGAAGATTCTTTGTTGGAATACTATAGAGAGCTAGGAGTGATAAAATGAAGCGATTAGATGTATTATCTTGGGATGAATATTTTATGGGGGTTGCTCATCTTTCAGCATTGCGATCAAAAGATCCTAATACACAAGTAGGAGCTTGTATTGTTGATGCTGATAGAAAAATAGTAGGTATGGGATATAATGGCTTACCACTTGGTTGTAGTGATGATGAATTTCCTTGGGGGAATCAAGGAGATACATTGGATACAAAATATCCATTTGTGGTACATGCTGAATTGAATGCTATTTTAAATAGTCTTTGTTCACTAAAGGATTGTAGTATTTATGTCTCACTTTTTCCTTGCAATGAATGTGCGAAAGCCATTATTCAAAGTGGCATCAAAAAAATCGTCTATGAAGACGATAAATATGCCCATACAGACGAAGTGAAAGCCAGTAAGCGTATGTTGACAGCGAGTGGGGTAGAGTATATACAAATGGAAAAGAAAATATCACTTGAAGTAAGAATGGATTAGAGATATTCCTTTAATTTTTCTGTATTCTTGAAATGTAGCTTTGCTACATTTTTTAATTTCTTCTCTCCAAATTGTTTTACAAATTGTGCTGCATTTCTATCAACCGCAGCACTAGCTCCTTTTGGAAAATCCCATTGATATTGAAGACTCATTTCATCAAATGCTTTTAAAAACGCATAGCGAGCAATTATAGATGCACAAGCAACCGCTAAATATTTGTCTTCTGCTTTTGTTTCAAAATGAATTCCTGAAAAGACACTAGCTTCATTAGCGAGATAACGATAATAATTGTTTTCTGGTGTGAATTGATCAATGATGATTAAGCTTGGTAAAGTCTTTACTTTTTTCTTTAAATGTAAATAAGCTTGGTTATGTAACATTGCTTTTATTTGATTCATATTATAATTGTGGTGAACCTCATTATATTTCTGATTTCCTAAAATTAATAATGAATGAGGTAAGATTTTCATTAATTCAGGAGCAATTTCAAGGATATCAGCATCCTTTATCTTTTTAGAATCTTTCAGTTGGGAAAGAGGTAGTTTTTCATAAGAAAGTTCATTAATTACACAAGCACAAACACAAACAGGTCCAAAGAAATCACCTGTACCAACTTCATCACTTCCCGCATGAACTTGGAAGCTTTGTGTTTGCTGAAAAGAAGAAGCATAATACTCTGCTTCCTTTCCTTGGAAAACGACTTTATTACTTGTATATACTGTTATTACGCAATCAGTAAGCTTATATTGGGCTTGAACATAGGCCTGTTGCTTCTCAAGCTTATATTGCTGGAATTGCGTGAGGAGTGTTGTAATTTGTGAACTTGTTAATTGTAGACTAATTGTATTCATAATGATACCTCATAATCATCATAACACAGATTAGTTTGACATAGAGCAAAGTAATCCATATTCTTATAGAATATCATTTGCATAAAACTTTACTTTCCTTTAATATTATAAAAGAGGTGTATGATATGTATATTCCATTAGAGTTAACACCATTATTCAATGTGTTCTTAATCGTGTTATTGTTATTGTTTATTTTGACAGGATATAAAAAAGGTTTGCTACTACAATTGTTAGATTTTTTTGGCTTGGTGGTCGCCTTATTTTTAGCTTGGTTATTTTCGCCTGCTTTTGGTGCATTGTTTCGATTTATCCCTAAGGAATTTACGCCTTTTCAAGATACGATACTTGCTGATTATTTTTATAAACAAATTAATTCAATTGCTTGGTTTATCATTTTGTTTTTTATTGTTAGCTTATTGATTTTCTTACTAAAACCAATTGTGAAGACAGTAGGGCAAATCCCAATTTTAAAACAATTAAATGGTACCTTTGGAATTGGATTCTCAATGATTAAACTATTAATTATTTCAACCATGTTTATCTTTATTTTGTCAACTCCGCTGTTTAAAAACGGAAACGAAATTGTAGAAAGAACATGGTTAGTACATATTCGTTCTGTAACAACTGGAGTTATGAACTTTATTGAAAAACCGATTACAGAGAACAAAGTATTACAGACATTTATGATTAATCCAAAACAGGCATCACCAGAAGATGTTAAAAGTATTATGACTTGGTTATCTGAAAATGGGGTCAGCGAAGGAGAGATTAATCAGTTTTTTAGAGAAATTGGAGATTAGAAATGAGTTTGTTGGAACATCAATTAGAATTTTTTGAAATAAAAGACACAATAAGTAAATATTGTGCTTTTTCATTAGGTAGAAAAATAATTGAAACTATAACTCCTTCTTATCAGAAATACAAAGTTGAATTAGAATTAAATCGAAGTAAGGACGCTTTAGATTTAGTGATTCAATATGGTTCCATGCCATTTCCGGGGATTAAGGATATACAAAATGCTTTAGCCATAGCTTTAAAAGATGGAATTTGTATTCCTTCTGACTTATTAGATATAGCAGCTCATGCAAATGGGTGTGAGCGTTTGAAAAGTTTTATAAAAGATACAGGACTAGAATTGAAATATTTAATGGAATATGTAGATTCTTTAATATATTCACTATCTCTTTCAAAGAAGATTGATGAATGTATTTCTGATCATGGAGAAGTGAAAGAGAGTGCCTCTCTTGTTTTGCGTCAATTGAAAAGATCATTTCGGGAATGTGAAGCGGATATCTCTTCTGCAGCACAGCGTTTTGTGCGTGAAAACAGTGAACAATTAATGGAGAGTATCACAACTACTAGAAATGGTCGTGTGGTTGTGTTGGTAAAGATAGCAGAAAAAAACAAAGTGAAGGGCATTATTCATGGAGAAAGTTCAAGTGGGCAAACGGCCTATATTGAGCCAGAGATTTTAATGCAGTTAAATAATAAACTTCAAAGTATTGAAAATCAAATTGAGGAAGAAATTTTGCGTATTCTTTTTGAGTTGAGCCAAGAGGTTAAAGAGTTTGCGCCACAATATGAAGCCAATTTGGAAACACTGGCACGATTAGATGCATTAAATGGGAAAGCTTTGTGGGCGAAAGAACATGATGCAATCATTGCGACAGTGAATCAAGAGAAGCAATTGGTCTTAAAGAATGCAAGGCATCCCCTTATTGAGGCAAAGAAAGTGATTGCGAATTCATATTATTTGAAAACTCCAAAGAAAATTTTGTTGATTACAGGGCCAAATACGGGAGGAAAAACAGTAAGTTTAAAAATTATAGGCTTATTTACTTATATGACATTTTGTGGAATTGCGGTTTGTGCTGAAGAAGCGAATATTCCTTTAGTAGATGCGATTTATATGGATATGGGTGATGACCAGTCAATTGTTCAATCCTTATCTACCTTTTCATCTCACTTAGTACGCTTAGCAGAAATTTGTGAAAAAGCGAGCAGTAATTCCTTGATATTATTAGATGAAGTTGGTGGCGGTACTGATCCGAAAGAAGGAGAAAGTTTAGCAGTAGGGGTTCTTGATTATTTACGAGAAATGGAAGCATTGACTATTGTAACAACACATTATAGTGGGTTAAAAACTTATGGGAAATTATATGATGAGATTTTACTTGCCTCTGTGGAGTTTGATGCGAATTTACTACAACCAACATATCGTTATTTAGAAGGATATACAGGTCAATCAAATGCACTAGATATTGCAGGAAGATATGGCGTATCTCAAAAAGTAATACAAAGGGCAAGGGCGTATTATCAACAATCTCGTACCAGTGAAGAAGTTTTACTGGAGGAATTGGAAAGAGAGCGTTTACTTTTAGATGGAGATAGGAAAAAGTTTTTAGAAGCGCAAAATAAGTTTGAAATCAAACAACAAGAATTACGAAAAAATAAAGAAGCATTTGAAGTTGATAAACAAAGACTATTGTTTGAAGCACGTGAAGAAGCGAATCGATATCTAGATACTATTCAAACAGAGGCAGATGAAATTTTGAAAGAAATCAAGAATGTTAAGCATTTTGGGAAACTGCATGAAGCCATCCATTTAGAAAAACAATTATCTGATTTACAAGAGAGTACAGTTGAAGTGAAACAAACAAATTATCATCCTCAAATTGGAGATATTGTGCGGATACAAGGGACTACTCAACAAGGAGAAATCATTTCGCTTGTAAAAGGAAAAGCAGAACTTGTCATGAATGGTATGCGCATGAAAGTATCTGAGGGACAGTTAGAATTTGTGAAGAAAAAGGAAATGAAAAAGGCAGAATCTTCCAGTTATAAAGTTGATCGTTCTGTGCGTGTTCCACTTGAAATTAATTTAATAGGAATGCGTGTTGAAGAGGCATTGCCAATTCTTGATAAGTATTTAGATGATTGCATATTAGCAAATTTAACTTCTGCAAGAATTGTGCATGGTCATGGCACAGGAGCTTTGCGTACAGCAGTTCATGATTATTTGAAGAAACAGTCTTATATAGCAGAATATGAACTTGCACCTCAAAGGGAAGGCGGAAGTGGAGCGACACTTGTTCGCTTTTTGAAGAAAACATGAATCGCGAATATATCAATGCAAAATTAGCAAGTTTACCAATGGAGCCAGGTTGTTATTTGATGAAAGATTCTAATGACAAAATTATTTATGTTGGGAAAGCTAAAAAACTGAGGAATAGAGTGAATCAGTATTTTATGGGGGCACATGATTACAAAACACAAAAAATGGTTCGTAATATTTGTGATTTTGATTTCATTGTAACGAATACAGAAAAAGAAGCTTTATTATTAGAAATTAATCTAATCAAGAAACATCGACCTCGTTTTAATATCATTTTCATGGATGATAAGTCCTATCCATTTTTAAAATTAACTAATGAAAACTACCCACGATTAACAGTGGTGCGGGAGAAACAGAAAGACCGCAAGTCTAACTATTTTGGACCGTATCCTGATGCTTATGCAGCTAGAAAAACAATGAGTCTTTTGAATAAAGTGTTTCCTTTGAGAAAATGTGCAAAAATACCAAAAAAAGCTTGTCTTTATTACCATTTAGGACAATGTTTAGCGCCTTGTGTTCATGAAGTCAGTCCGGATGTTTATCAGGATATTAGAGAAGCCACAATGAAAGTACTTCGTGGAGATACTAGGGATATTATTCAAGTTCAGAAATTACAAATGGAGGAAGCAGTTGAGAAATTAGAATTTGAAAAAGCACAACAATTTCTTGAAGTAATTCATGCATTGGAGCATATCACTGATAAACAACAAGTAGAATTTAATGATAAAGTAGATCAAGATATATTTGCTTATTATGATGATAAGGGCTATCTTTCCATTCAAATTTTATTGGTTAGAAATGGAAAGTTATTGGAAAGAAAAGCTTCTTTAGATCCTTTATATGGAGATACTATCGAAGTGGTACAATCTTACATTATGCAGTATTATCAAGCGCATGAGATGGCAAAAGAAATTATTTTGCCATTATCTATGGAAGTTCAAGCATTTTCTGATGAGATGATGTCACGCATTACACAACCAGTAAGGGGAAAGAAGAGAAAACTTTTGAATATTGCTGAAAATAATGCAAGAAAACATTTGGAAGAAAAGTTTTTATTGCAAGAGAAAATTGAAACAGAGCAGGAAGAAGCAAATGAAGCATTAAATATGTTGATAGGGCAAGCAGTTCATAAAATAGAAGTATTTGATAATTCTCATATTTCTGGTAACTTAACAGTCAGTGGAATGGTTGTGTTTATGGATGGGAAACCAAGTAAGAGTGATTATAGAATGTTCCGCTTACATCAGGAGAATAATGATTATGAATCAATGAAAGAAGTGATTTATCGCAGGTATTTTCGCTTGTTGAAAGAACAAAAAGAAATGCCTGATCTGATATTAGTAGATGGTGGTCTGATTCAAATTAATGCGGCAAAAGAAGCGCTTAATAGTTTGCGTTTATCTCTTCCCATTTGTGGATTAGTAAAAGACCAAAAACATAATACTTCTGGCTTGATGAATAGCGAAGGGGAATTATTAGATATTAGTCGTAATTCAGCTTTATTCTTTTACTTAACACGCATGCAAGATGAAGTGCATCGATATGCACTTTCCTATCATGTTAAACTTCGTAGTAAGTCACAAACAAAATCCATATTGGATGAAATTGATGGTGTGGGAGAGAAGCGTAAGAAGTTATTGCTTTCAAAATTTGGTAGTTTTAAAAAATTGAAAGAGGCTTCAGTTGAAGAGATATCGGAGTTTGTCCCACGAGAAATTGCGATCAATATTTATAATAGTATACATCTGTTTTCAGAAAATAATGATATAATACCAAAAGGTGATAATGATGAAATCAAAACGAGTTCTATTTAGTTCTGTAATTGCGGTGATTGGTTGCGTTTGCATTTTAATCATGAACATGCATTATAATGTGTTAGCACGGTATCCATGGCAAGTAGAATTAAGTAGTAAGGAAACTGAATTAATCAAAGCGAAATTGAGTCAAAAGGAAATTGATTACATTATTGATTATTCAATTGCGCCAAGCTTTTTCATGGATTTCATAGAAGTTGAAGGTTTTAATATTTATTATGTTAGTGAATATAGAAAAATATATGATAATTATAGTTATCAATTAAGTCGTGAGGCAACAGTCATCTTGGTAAATCGCTTTATTCGAGAAAATATTAGCATAGATGATTTGCTTGTTTATGTTGCTAATGGATATTCTTATGATGAATTAATATTTTATTTGGATGAGTTGGTTGATGAAACAAAATTGGTTCATGATCCTTATAGCATACAGTTAATGATGGAAGAGGAAGAAACAATTAGCAACTTTCAACCAAAGGATTTAGTTTTACTAGAGGATTTGCCACAAGTGGAACATGATGTTGAACTTCATCTTCGTAATGTGGCAGCAAATGCCTTATATGAAGTATGTAGTGTATTAGAAAGTGATGTCGCAGCATTCTGTGGGGGATTACAGATTAAACAGGCATATGTTTCTTATAATCAAGTAGTGGGGTTTAAAGACTATCAACAAGGACTATCAGTGCTTCTTGTGATTGAAATGGAGTCAAGCTCATATCATGAAAACAGAACAGTAGAGTGGTTACAAGAAAATGCACATCACTTTGGTTTTATACAAACGGTAATAGAGAATGCAGGGGAAGTAGTAGAATTTCATCTCCGTTATGTGGGGATTGATTATGCAAGTGGGCTTTTTGAAGGAGAATAGGATGGCAATTGGTATTGTAGATTCAGGAATTGGTGGATATAGTATTGCACGCGAGATACATGAGTGTTCTATGGTGGATATTGTTTTTCTTGCGGATCAAAAGCACATTCCTTATGGAGAACGCAGAAAAGAAGACTTGTTGCTTATTATGAAAGAGAACTTGAAGTGGTTTCAATCGATGAATATATCAGAAGTATTAATTGCTTGTAATACAGCTTCAACTTTGATTTCTGAATTATCTATGTCTTTTCCTGATATGAAACTATATGGGGTTATTGATATTACCTCTAAACAATTTGAGAAGATATCAGTAGATAAATTACTGGTGTTAGCAACTTCAATGACAGTAGATTCTGGCTGTTATCAGCAATTATTATCCTGCTACATGCCAAAGACAAAATTGTTTTTTGAAAAATGTCCAGGTCTTGTAGAATTAATTGAAGCAAACTCCGACACAAATACCATAAAGGCGTATTTTGATGAACACTTTAATGGATACAAAGAGAGTGGCATTGCAGTTTTGTTTGCGTGTACTCATTTCCCACTACTTCATCAACAATTTCATGATTATTTGAAAGGAGCTTCTTTTGATTCCTTTGAATGTTCAAAAGAATTGTTTTCTTCTTACAAAGGGAATCAAGAGTTTCTTGTGTATACAAGTGGAAATCCAGAATATTTAACGCAACAAATCAAGTCTTTATTTAATGATGAAATTGTTGGAATACAGAAGTAATTTTTAGGAGAATATATGGAAATAGTAATTATTAGTGATAACCATGGCAAAATTGATGTATTGAAAGAAATACTGCAAAGGCATCCAGAAGCGGATGCCTATATTCACTGTGGGGATTCAGAATTATCGGAAGAATATCTAGGCCCTTTCCTATCTGTTGAAGGAAATAATGATGTCTTTTATGATTATCCTGAATATCGAGTGATTCAAATAGAAGATTTAAAGATATTGATTATTCATGGTCATCAATATATCACAAGTAGTCGAAAAGCTGGGCTTGTAAAAAAAGCAAAATCCTTAGGCTGCAGTATGGTTTGTTATGGACATACACATATTTTTGATGTTGATTTAGTGGAAGGAATTTCCCTGCTTAATCCGGGTTCTTTGCGCTATAATCGTGATGGAAGTAAAACATCATATATGGTGCTTTACCGTAAAAATCAGGAAGTAACTATAGAGCGAAAAGAAATTTAGAAATCAAATCTAATAAATTAGACAAATTGCAATTTGCATTACTGATAAGCTTTTATTTTATCTTGGTATTCTTTTAATAAAGCTTCTGTATATACTTTTTTCTTTGTTGAATTACGAACTTCTTTCCATAATATGGAAGCTACTTTTAATTTGTTAGAATACATAGAACTGTTTTCATCTGCACAAAAGTCTTTTAAAAACTGATTCCATTCACAAGAAGAATTATCATATTTTGCATATTCCTTTTTTCCATAATAAACATCAAGCATATCTTGTAATGTAAATGAAGTATCATTATCGTGTTTTACTTTTTTGGAACTTGCTACCATATCTGCATTAAATTTGAAATTGTTAATACCAGTTTTTTCTATAAAGAAATCTCTAAATTTTTGGTTAAAACAAAAACCACATTCTAGTAATTTTGTATCTAAGGTCAATTTATCAGTTATAAGTTTTGATTTCATAATAGGTTTCTTTTTCTTTACTATATTACCATCAAAGTATTCTTTAATATTATGGTTTAGATCTAGTTTTGTTCCAGAATAATCAATTCCAATACACTTACAAATTTGTTTTAGTTCTTCTCTATACCAGTAGTATTTACTAAACTCTTGATATGTTTTTATATTTTTAAAACGGGGTCTTTGCTTCATGCTATCTTCCTTTCAAATTGTAATTTATTGTTATGTCCAATTGAAATTATTATTTTATTGCTTTCCTTTTTATCCCAATTATTTTTATAATGTCATTTATTTCTCTGTCACTCATAACTCTATAATGAATCCAGCCACCTTTTCCACAAGGATAGCGTTTTTCCCATAGTTCTTTTGTCTTTGGAAGAAAATTTTTAAATTGCTCATTTATTGCTGCTATCTTTTCTCCACCGATTTGAATAGTTACACTTATTGCGCTATTTTCAAAAAAAACATCGCATAAATGTTTTCCTTTATGGCTATACTTGAAACCCCATCCATAAGCGTTCCCATATGGAAATCTTAATTCTTTAACAATATCATATTTATTATTCAGTTCTTTCTCTAACTGTTGTAAAAGTGCATAAGCATCACTGCCAATATGATTCACTATTTCATCAATAGATGGTCTAATTTCTTTATTTAACATTCTTTCATACATAGTAGTACCTCATAAATTGTGATCCTCTATTTCTTATTCGAAATGTTTTCTGCACACTAACTCCTCCTTAGATTATTATTTAGCTTTACAACTATGTTTTGGATTAATATCAGTCTAATAATATCATAGAACACAAACTTTCAATATCTTGCTTATATTTAATCTAGGCGTTATATAAATAAAAAATATAAGGTTTCCCCTATATTTCAAATAGCATAAATGGCGTCCACGGAGGGATTCGAACCCCCGACCGTGCGCTTAGAAGGCGCATGCTCTATCCAACTGAGCTACGTAGACATAATGCTGTATAATAATAACAAATTCAAAGGAATTATTCAAGACAAGAAAGAAAAAATATTGAAAATGTGTACAGGTATCTTAATAGAAAAAAAGCGTGGAATATGGTATACTTCTAAAGTTGATGGAGAGAGGGTATATGGAAAATAATTACTATGAAATGCTTCTAGAAGAAATTCAAAGTAAAATAGACAATGCGAATTTTAAAGAGGCAGAGCACTTAGTTGATGCAGAATTATCAATGCCATATATTCCAATTGATATTGAAACCCGATTATATGATTTTAAAAAAATACTTCTGGCTAATAAACCATCATCAAATAAGCGACAGTATTATGATGTTGAGCAGATAGAGGCAATGTTAGAGGGAACAGAAGAAGAACAATTGTTTATGATTGAATATCTTTCTAAATCTAATTTACGAGATTATAGAGAAATACTTCAAAAATTTTTTCTGAAATCACATAATCATTTAGTCGAGAATTTAATGATTGATGCTTTAGTTCGTCAAGGAATTCATGAAAGCTTTATTTTGAATCGGCAAGGTTTGGAAATTCATTTTATTCCTGCTTTATTAGAGATTCCTACTGAAACAGAGGGATTTCAAGCTTGTCATGAATATTTGACTAAGAAGTTTGAATCGGAAAATCCAAGTTTTCTGATTATGGCAATTGAGATCTTGTTGTTTCAGGTGTATTGGCAATTACCAAACCAGTATGATATTGATGAAGCAGAGCTATTAGCACAAAGTATTGCTATTTCTTTATTTGAGCAATTACACGATTTTGATGCCAAAACCCAATTTATAAAAGAAAATGATATTAACGAAAGTAATTTATTGGAAGTGGTAATGCCGTTTTAGCACTCTTTGTTTGACAGTGCTAATAATTATGATATAATAAAACTATCTAGGAGGAAAGAAATGAAAACGAATTGGACTTTACAAGAAAAAGCAACAGGTGAATTAACAGTATTGATTGAAGGTGATACTTGGAAACAAGCGCAAGAAAAAGCCTTTGATAAATTAGCAAAGAGTGTTGAAATAGATGGATTTAGAAAGGGAAGTGCGCCTAAAGCACTTGTTGAAAAGCAAATTAAATCAGAATCTATTTTGATGGAAGCAATGGAAGCAATTGCTCAAGAAGCATTAATGGCGGGTGTGGAAGAACACGCGATTGAATTAATAGCACGTCCTACGCTTGATTTAAATTCACTTGATGAAAATAAAGTAGAATATAAGTTTACAATTGTTACGCGTCCAGAAGTAACATTAGGAACTTATACAAACTTAGGAATTGAAGTTGAAAAAGTAAAAGTAGGCAAAAAAGAAATTGATGAAAAACTTGCATCATTACAAGAACAATTTGCTGAATTGATTGTGAAAGATGAAGCAGTTAGCAGTGGAGATACAGCAGTAATTGATTTTGAAGGTTTCTTAGCTGGTGTAGCCTTTGAAGGAGGAAAGGGTGAAAACTATCCTCTTGAAATTGGATCGAATTCATTTATTCCGGGATTTGAGGATCAATTAATTGGTGCAAAAACTGGAGATGAAATGGATGTGAATGTAACATTTCCAAAAGAATATCAAGCAGAGGATTTGGCAGGAAAAGATGTTGTATTCAAAGTAAAAGTAAATGAAGTGAAACAACGTGTTTTACCAGAATTGAATGATGATTTCGCAAAAGATGTTAATCGTGAAGGTGCAGATACATTTGAAGCATTAAAAAAATTAATTAAAGAAGAGTTATTAGAAGAAAAAGAAAAAGTAGCAAAAGAAGAAGCAGAAAGTAAAATGTTGACTACAGTAACAGATAATGCGACCGTGGATATTCCAGATATCATGATTCAAGATGAAACTGAAAATTTATTAGAAGATTTTAAACAACGTTTACAACAACAAGGGTTTCCTTACGAACAATTCTTGCAAATGACAGGGCAAGATGAAGCAGCTTTGAGAGAACAGATGGCAAAAGATGCAGAAAATAAAGTGAAGTTGCGTCTTGTGTTGGATGCCATTGCAAAGAAGGAAAATCTTGAAGTAAATGCAGAAGATATTGAAGCTGAATATCAAACAATTGCGGACATGTATCAGATGGAAGTTGAAAAGGTAAAAGAAATGTTGCCAGAATCATCAATGATGTATGATCTTAAAATTCGTAAAGCATTTGATTTCATTAAAAACTCTGTATAAGACGCTTAGCGTCTTTTTTGAGAAAAGGAGGGAAAAAACATGGAAGCTGAAAAAAAATTAATAGAAATAAGTGTACCAGTTGTTTGTACACGAGGTAGCGTGTTATTTCCGGGACAGGAACTGACAATTGATGTAGGAAGAGCAAAAAGTATCAATGCAATAAAGGAATCAGAAGCCTATTTTGATGGTCATGTGTGGGTGATATGTCAAAGAGATATCATGGTAGATCAACCAGTACAAAGTGATTTATATGAAGTAGGTACTTTATGCAAAATAAAAAAAGTGAAAGATAGAAAAGGGTTTCAGTCAGTAACATTTGAAGGGATAGATAGAGCAAAAATAGTTCATTTTAGTGAAGATGAAAAAATGTTTTTTGCAACAGTAATGCCCCTTGAAGATATTGTAATGGATGAAAAAGAAGAATTGGTTTTGAAGCGTAGAGTCGCAATAGAATTTGAGGAAATCGCAATTCAAAATTCAAATATGTCGACAGAAGTGATTAATCAATTATCAAGAGATGTTTCAGCATCACAATTTTCTAATCAAATTGCACAATATTTTCCGATGCCTGTGGAAAAAAGACAATTGTTATTAGAAACAGTTGATGTAAATGAAAGGCTATTGATCATTATTAAAGAAATTAAAACAGAAAAAGAGTTAGCTGATATTGAAAATATCATCAACAATAAAGTAAAAGAAAAAATTGAGGATGGTCAAAAAGAATACTATCTTCGTGAAAAGCTAAGGGCTATTAAAGAGGAACTTGGTGATGTAAGTAATGTAGAAGATGATTCTGAGGGAATGCGTGAGAGAATCATGAATAATCCTTATCCTGAGGAAATTAAAAATAAAGCATTAGAAGAATTAAAGCGCTATGAAATGTTGCCTGCATCTTCTGGTGAAGCGGGAGTCATTCGTTCTTATCTTGATTGGCTTTTGGATATTCCTTGGTGGCAAGAATCAAAGGATCGTGATGATTTAGCGGAAATCAGTAAGATTTTAGATGAAGATCATTATGGGCTAGAGAAAGTAAAAGAGCGCATTATGGAGTATATTGCAGTTAAAACTGTGACAAATTCTTTAGATGCACCAATATTATGTTTGGTGGGGCCTCCGGGAGTTGGTAAGACTTCTTTGGCGAAATCTATTGCTCGAGCACTTGATCGTTCTTTTATTAAAATTAGTCTTGGTGGGGTACGTGATGAAGCTGAAATAAGAGGACACAGAAGAACTTATTTAGGTTCTATGCCGGGGCGTTTTATTCAAGGAATGAAAAAGGCAAAAGTAATCAATCCTGTATTTTTAATCGATGAAATAGACAAAATGAGTTCGGACTACAAGGGCGATCCTTCTAGTGCAATGCTAGAAGTATTAGATCCCGAACAGAATGCATTATTCTCTGATCATTATTTAGAAGAAGCTTATGATTTATCAAAAGTACTTTTTATTGCTACAGCGAATTATTTAGAAAATATCCCAATAGCATTAAGAGATCGTTTGGAAATTATTCAATTATCTTCTTACACAGAGGAAGAGAAACTTCGTATTGCTGTTGAACATTTGATTGAAAGATGTTTAAAACAGAATGGATTAAAGGAAGGTCAATTTTTAATTGGAGAAGATGAAATCGTATATTTAATTCGTCATTATACGAGAGAAGCAGGAGTAAGGCAGTTAGAGCGTGTGTTATCTTCGCTAGGCCGCAAGAGTATCTTGGCAATTATTAAAGATAAAAAAGAGTCTATTACTGTCACAAAGGAATTAATTAATGAGTGGCTTGGAAAAGAACAATACGAATACGGCGCAAAAGAAAAAATTGACCAAGTAGGTGTGGTTACAGGACTTGCGTATACTTCTTTTGGAGGAGATGTACTTCCTGTGGAAGTCACTTCATTTGAAGGAAAAGGGAACTTAATTGTAACTGGACAACTTGGAGATGTAATGAAAGAATCTGCGGAGATCGCGGTTGGCTTTGTAAAGGCAAATGCCTCACGTTATAGTATTAATCCGGATTTTTTCACAGCACATGATATTCATATCCATGTTCCAGAAGGAGCAGTGCCAAAAGATGGTCCAAGTGCGGGTGTAACATTAACAACGGCAATCATCTCTTCATTGACAGGAAAACCAGTCTATGCAGATTTGGCAATGACAGGAGAAGTTACCTTAAGAGGTAATGTGCTTCCAATTGGCGGTTTAAAGGAAAAAACAATGGCGGCTTATCGCAGTGGAATTACAACAGTATTGATTCCGAAGCAAAACTTAAAAGATGTGGATGAGCTTCCAAATGTTGTGAAAGAACATATAGATATTATTCCTGTCGAAACAATGGAGCAGGTTTTGAGTAGAGCTTTGGTACAATAATGTTTCAATTCCATGAACCTAAATTGATAATTAGTGCAGCTAGCAGTGAACAATGGCCAGAAACAGAACTTAATGAAGTTGTGATGGCTGGTAAAAGTAATGTTGGGAAATCAAGTTTGATTAATGCCTTAGTGAATCGGAAATCGCTTGCTTATGTTGGACAAACCCCGGGCAAAACAAGACTATTGAATTTTTATAATTTAGATAATAAACTAACTTTAGTAGATGCGCCCGGATATGGATATGCAAAGCGAAGTAAGCAAGAATATATTAATTATGGGAAAATGATGGAGGAGTATTTTAGAAAGAGAAAGCACTTAAAATGTTGCTTGTTAATTTTAGATATTCGCCATCAAGTAAGCCAAAATGATATCACGATGTATCAATTTATAAAGCAAATGCAGATACCAGTAATTATTGTTTTGACAAAATCAGATAAATTAAGTTATTCTCAGCAACTTAAAATGAAGAAAGAGATTCATAGTGGTCTTGAACTTCAAGGAGAACCCCTCATGCTTTTTTCTTCCTCAAAGAAAAAGGGAATAGAGGAATTATGGGAAGAAATAGAAAAGTATCTTTAAATAGAGATGCTTTTTTTGTTAAGGAAAACACATAAAATATTGACTACTTTTATACATTTTGGTAGCATAATTAGGTAAGGAGAAATTAAAATGAAAAAAAGAATATTATGTGTGCTTATAGCATTTTTGTTAGTTGGATGCTCTTCTAAATCAAGTGTTTCTGATAAAACACCTGCGGAGCAAATTGATTTTACTTTGGATGATAAGTATTACTCTCTTCCTACACCTGTAAGCGAGTTTGTTGCGGATGGTTGGAGTTTTTGTGATGATGATGAAATAGAAAGCGAAATTAACTTAGGAAGTGGACAATATATCAGGGTTAATTATTGCAAAGGAAATTATGAAATTAGATTGATTGTAGCAAACGATAATGAACAAGTAACAGCAATTAATAATGCTAATGTTGTAGGGATGTGGTTTATGCTTCCTTATCGTCGTGAATATATTGAAGATGATTTTATTGTTATTAAAGGTGTTAATTTAGCTTCAACAAGAGAAGAAATTGTAAAATTATGGGGAGATTATCCAAATTTATACAATGAGAAATATGGTGTTTCTTATCATATTGATGGAGTTGAAAGATATGATGACCATGCGGGATTTGTTAGTATTGATTTCTATGACGACAAGGTAGATGGTGTTGAAGTATATTCAACAGATATTTATAATTATGAGCGCTTTGTTAGCGAAACTTCTTTAACAAATCGAATAAATGGAGATAAAGAGAGTGCGGTTTCCATTACTGATGGGTATAAAGTAGCAACAACACTTGATTATACTATAGGATATGTAAAAGGAACGATTATTGAAGAAACAACGATTTATCAGGAATCATCTTCCTATATTTCAAAGAGCGAAGGATATATTTTAGAAGACGAATTAGGGCAAAAAATTGCACTTATGTTTTACTTCAATAACGATGATTTTGAGCTAGAGATTGGAAAAGAATATGAAATTTGGGGATGGTTAGAGAAAAATTGTTATACTGAGGAAATTGATTCTATCGTTGCAGTAGAAATGATGTATGTTGATCACGAGGGTGTGGAATTTTATAACTATCTATTAGAGCGGTAAGTTCGTATTTTCAATAGTAATTCTATGAATGTGTTGACAAAAAAAATACAAAAAAGTATTATAATAAAATAGCGAAGAGTGGAATAATCCTGTTTTTTGGAAATGTAGAGAGTTTTGGTTTGGTGAAACAAAACCTAGAAAATCAGGGGTGTCATCCATGAGTGGTTTCTTGAATTGAGTAAGGGAATCCGTTAATCGGCGTTAACGATTTGAGGTGTTTACACAAATTAAGGTGGTACCACGTTCTTGTAACGTCCTTTATAGGGCGTTTTTTATTTGGAGGAGTGTAATATGAAAGAGATGAAACAGAAATATGATTTTAGGGAAGTAGAAGAAGGTAAATATGATACTTGGGTAAATGCTGGTTACTATAATGCCGTAGGTGAACAAAGTGGCAAAGAACCTTTCTGTATGGTGATTCCGCCACCTAATGTTACGGGTATTTTGCATTTGGGTCATGCTTGGAATACAACAATACAGGATATGATTGCACGTTATAAACGAATGAATCAATATGATGTGTTGTGGATGAGCGGAATGGATCATGCAGGGATTGCTACCCAAGCTAAGGTTGAAGAACGTTTACGTGCACAGGGATTAAATAAATATGAGATGGGGAAAGAAAAATTTTTAGAAATCTCTTGGGATTGGAAAGAGGAATATGCTAGTATTATTCGCCAACAATGGGCAAAATTAGGACTTTCTTTAGATTATTCAAGAGAGCGCTTTACCTTAGATGAGGGGTTAAGCGAAGCGGTAAAAAAAGTGTTTGTGAGCTTGTATGAAAAAGGATTGATTTATCGTGGAGAACGCATTATCAACTGGGATGTAGAAGCAAAAACAGCACTTTCTAATATTGAAGTTATTCATAAAGAAATAGAAGGGGCGTTCTATACCTTTCGCTATCCTGTTGTAGGAAGTGAAGAAACATTGCTTGTAGCAACCACTCGTCCTGAAACGATGTTTGGAGATGTTTGTGTAGTGGTAAATCCTGAGGATGAGCGTTTTAAGAGTTTGATTGGTAAGAAAGTTATTAATCCTGCAAATCGTGAAGAAATTCCTATTATTGCAGATAAATATGTAGAACTTGAATTCGGAACAGGAGCGATGAAATGTACCCCTGCACATGATCCTAATGATTTTGCATTAGCAGAAAAACATGATTTAGAGAAAATCCTTTGTATGTATCCAGATGGAACCATGAATGAGCGTGCAGGTATTTATGAGAATATGGAACGTTTTGCTTGTCGTGCAGCCTTAGTAAAACAGATAGAGGAAGAAGGAAATTTAGAGAAAATCGAAAAAGTATTACATGCAGTAGGGCATTCAGAGAGAACAGATTCTATTGTAGAGCCATATATGTCAAAGCAATGGTTTGTAAAAATGGGACCACTTGTAGAAGAGGTAATACAACAACAGAATTCTAACGATAAGATTGATTTTTATCCAAAACGCTTTGAGAAGACATTTATGCAATGGTTGGAAAATATTGAGGACTGGTGTATTTCTCGGCAATTATGGTGGGGTCATTCTATCCCCGCTTGGTATCATAAAGAAACGGGTGAAGTTTATGTGGGATTAGAAACACCAAATGATATTGAAAACTATACGCCTGATGAAGATGTGTTAGATACTTGGTTTTCTAGTGCTTTATGGCCGTTTTCTACTTTGGGTTGGCCAGAAGAAACAGAGGATTTCAAACGTTATTATCCTAATAATGTCTTAGTAACCGCTTATGATATTATCTTCTTTTGGGTGGCAAGAATGGCGTTTCAAGGAAAGTATTTCACAGGGAAAAAACCATTTGATGATGTACTAATTCATGGATTAATTCGTGATGCAGATGGCAGAAAAATGAGTAAGTCATTAGGGAATGGGGTTGACCCAATGGAGGTTATTAATACCTATGGTGTGGATGCCTTACGCTTCTTCTTGACTACAAACTCTACTCCGGGACAAGATACAAGATATATTGAAGAAAAAGTGGATTCCTCTTGGAACTTCATTAATAAAATATGGAACGCAGCTCGTTTTGTACAAATGAACTTAGAAAAAGAAACATTACAAACCTTTGATATTAATCAATGTACAATGATTGATGAATGGATTTTATCTCGTTTAAATGAAACTATTACTAGTGTGAATCAAAACATGGACAAATATGAATTTGCACAAGTAGGAAATGAATTATATGGTTTTATTTGGGATGATTTTTGTAACTGGTATATTGAACTAAGTAAAGCAAATCTAAATAGTGAGGATATGGCAACAAGAAAAGCAAGCCTTTCAACATTGTATACTGTATTAATGGCTATTATTAAATTATTACATCCATTTATGCCATTTGTAACGGAGGAAATTTACTTGGCTTTGCCGCATGAAAAAGAGAGTATTAATTTGGAGAGTTGGCCTGTTTCTATTAATCTATCAAAGCAAAATCAATCATTGGATGCAGTTGCCCAACTAATTTCTATTATTAAAACAACAAGGGAAATTCGTGTTGAATATCAATTGAAACCAAAAGATAGTTTAGAAGTACAATTATTTGATGACAATAATCAGGCATATTTTCCGAATGGGCAGGAAATGGCAATCTTGGAAAAAATGGCAAATATTGCTGTTGTTGATTTTGATATTGATGGAGAAAAGATAGTTCGTCCTTTAAAACAAGGGGCATTGCATATTGCAATGAGTGATTTAGTGAATATTGAAGATGAAATTGTTAATCTCGAAAAAGAAAAATTACATTTGGAAACAGAGATTAAACGTGCAAGTGCAATGTTAGGAAACAAAAATTTTGTGGATAAAGCAGCAAAAGAGAAAGTTGATGCTGAACGGCAAAAATTAGAGGATTATAAAAAGCAATATGAAATTGTAGTAAATCGCTTATTAAGTTTAAAGGAAATGTAAAACATTTCCTTTATTTTTAATTAAAGCATAGAAATCATATACTTTTTTGGGTATAATGAAATGGCAAATATTATGGAGGAAGCTATGAGTAAAAAATATGTTTATATGTTCTCAGAAGGTAATGGCACAATGCGTGAATTACTGGGTGGGAAAGGTGCGAATCTTGCTGAAATGACCAGTTTAGGTTTGCCTGTACCTCAAGGGTTTGTAGTAACAACTGAGGCTTGTACTCGCTATTATGATGATAATGAATCAATTCATCAAGAAATTGTCGATGAAATGTTTGAGCGCTTAAAGGAGTTAGAAAAAGAATCTGGGAAAGTATTTGGTTCTGTTGATAATCCACTACTGTTATCAGTGCGTTCTGGTTCTAGAGCATCTATGCCGGGAATGATGGATACTATTTTGAATTTAGGGTTAAATGATGAAGTGGTAGAAGGAATTGTGAAGTTGACAGGGAATGCACGTTTTGCATATGATTCTTATCGTCGTTTTCTTCAAATGTTTTCAGATGTAGTAATGGAAGTGCCAAAACATAATTATGAAGTTATTATTGATGATATGAAAAAGGAAAAAGGAATTGAATTAGATACAGAATTTAGTGCGGATGATTTAAAAGAAATGGTAACTCGTTTTAAAGCTTATTATAAGGAACAAAAGGGAAGTGATTTTCCTGCTGATCCAAATGAACAGTTAATAGAGGCAGTGAAAGCAGTATTCCGCTCATGGAATAATCCTCGTGCAAATTATTATCGTAGAATGCACGATATTCCTTCTGATTGGGGAACTGCAGTTAATATCCAAATGATGGTATTTGGAAATATGGGCGAAGATTGTGGTACTGGTGTTGCCTTCACTCGTAATCCAGCAACAGGGGAAAAGAAATTATTTGGGGAATTCTTGATGAATGCCCAAGGAGAAGATGTAGTTGCGGGTATTCGTACACCAAAAGAAATTGAAGAATTAAAAGATGTTATGCCACATGCCTATGATGAATTTGTAAAAATCTGTGATATTTTAGAGGCACATTACAAAGATATGCAGGATATGGAATTTACTATCGAAAAAGAAAAATTATTCATGTTACAAACACGTGGTGGAAAAAGAACGGCATCTGCGGCACTTAAGATTGCTGTAGACTTAGTTGCTGAAGGGATGCTTTCAAAAGAAAAAGCAATTCTTCAAGTGGATCCAAAACAATTAGATGCACTATTACACCCACAGTTTGATTTAGAAGCATTAAAGAATGCTAAACCGATTGGTAGTGCACTTCCTGCTTCACCCGGAGCAGCAAGTGGACAAGTAGTGTTTACAGCTTCTGATGCTGTAAAATGGGTAGAAGAAGGTAAAAAAGTAATTTTAGTACGCTTAGAAACCTCACCAGAAGATATTGAAGGTATGGACACCGCTGATGGAGTATTGACTGCGCGTGGTGGTATGACTTCTCATGCTGCAGTAGTAGCACGTGGTATGGGGAAATGTTGTGTATCAGGATGTGGAGACATTGTCTTTAATGAAGATAAATCATTTACTTTAGGCGGTATTACAATTAAAGAAGGAGATTACATTTCCTTAGATGGTTCTACTGGTCATATTTATGGAGAGGCAATCCAAACGGCTCCTGCAGAAATTAGTGGTGATTTTGAAACACTAATGGCTTGGGCAGATGAAGTTAGAACATTAGGGATTCGTACAAATGCTGATACACCGAGAGATGCAGCACAGGCACTTGCCTTTGGTGCAGAAGGAATTGGATTAGTGCGTACAGAACATATGTTCTTTGAAGCAGATCGTATTAAAGCAATGCGTGAAATGATTGTTAGTAAAACAGAAGCGCAACGCAGAGTTGCATTAGATAAATTATTACCAATTCAACGTAGTGACTTTGAAGCAATTTATGAAGTAATGGGAGAGTTGCCAGTGACGATTCGTTATTTGGATCCACCACTTCATGAATTCTTACCTACCAAAGAAGAAGATATTAAAGAGCTTGCTGCAGAAATGAAGATGACAGTTGATGAACTAAAACATATCATTGAATCATTGCATGAGTTTAACCCAATGATGGGACATCGTGGTTGCAGATTGGCGGTTTCTTATCCAGAAATTGCAGAAATGCAAACACGTGCAATGATAGAAGCAGCAGTAAATGTGAGTAAAAAACATCCAGAATGGAAGATTGTTCCTGAGCTAATGATTCCATTAATTGGAGATACAAAAGAGTTAAAATTTGTAAAAGAAATCGTGGTTAAAACGGCAGATGAGATTATTGCAAGTAGTGGAATAAACTTAGAATACATGGTAGGAACTATGATAGAAATCCCAAGAGCATGTTTGCTAGCTGATGAAGTTGCTGAGGAAGCAGAATTCTTCTCGTTTGGAACCAATGACTTAACTCAAATGACCTTTGGTTTCTCAAGAGATGATGCAGGAGGATTCTTGAGCCATTATTATGAAAAGAATGTCTATGAACAAGACCCATTTGCAAAGCTAGACCAAAATGGTGTAGGGAAGCTAGTTGATATGGCATGCAAGTTAGGAAGAACAAGTCGTCCAGATATTAAATTAGGTATCTGTGGTGAGCATGGTGGAGATCCAAGTTCTATTGAGTTCTGTCATAATGTAGGATTATCTTATGTATCGTGTTCTCCTTATCGTGTACCAATTGCACGCTTAGCAGCAGCACAAGCAGCAATCAGAAATAAGAAATAAAAGATTAAAACAGGGCAGAAATGTTCTGTTTTCTTTTTTGTGGTATGATTGAAAAAAGAGGGAAGGGATTTGAATGAGTATTTTAATTACATTAAGAGAGTATAATGGATTTGCCGCAGCAGAGAGTCAAGTGAGAGATTATATTTTAAGAAATTCAAAGGAAGTGATTAATATTTCAATTCATGAACTCGCTGAAAAAACCTACACATCTCCAGCAACGATAGTTCGTTTATGTAAAAAATTAGAAGTTGGGGGATTTGGGAAATTAAAAGTTCAATTGGCATCTGAAATTAAAGCATTTGAAAATATTCATTTAGATGTTTTAGATACAACAACGATTTCTAAGGATGATAATATTCAACAGATCATAGATAGAATTACGACAATTAGTATTCAGACGATCGAAGAAACAAGAATATTACTGAATGAAGAAAAATTATTAGCTGCTGCAAAAGAAATCATGAAGGCATCAGTCATTGATTTTTTTGGATTAGGAGCCAGTAATACGGTTGCATTTGATGCCGCTTATAAATTTATGAGGATTGGTAAAAATGTGTCTTGTTTTCAGTTATCTGATCGACAATTGGTTCAATCTATTAATGCGGAGAGAGATCATATTGCGATCTTATTCTCTTATTCTGGGGAAACGAAAGAGATTATTGAAATAGCAAAAAATTTACAAAAAAATGCAGTGACTACAATTGCAATTACTTGCAGTACGAAAAGTAAAATTGATGAATATTGTGATTATTCACTATTTGTGAGTTCAAAGGAAAGTATTTTTAGAAGTGGTGCTATGTCATCGCGTACATCTCAGTTGTATATTGTTGATATTTTATATTCAATTTGTACTTCTCTTGACTATGATAAGGCAATTAGTAATGTGAATCGAACAAGAATAATTCCCAAATAAGAAACATTGTTTCATTATGAAGGCAAACCATTGAAATTATGGTTTGTCTTTTTTAAACTTGTAATTGAAGAAAGGAAGGAGAAGAAAAAATGATAAGTTTAGCAAGAATAGATGAGAGATTGATTCATGGACAAATAGCGTATTCATGGACTATGGCTTATAAAAGCGATGCAGTTATGGTGATTGATAATGATGTTGCGAAAGATCAATTTCAAAAAGATTTGCTTGCTATGGCATGTCCAAAAGACTTGAAGTGCTTTGTTGTTGACGAAGACTTAGCAATAGAATTATTGAATAAATATGAGAATAAGCGAATTTTCGTTGTTGTAAAGCACCCGAAAGTATTATTGCATTTAGTCAAAAATGATATCCAACTTGAAAGTATTAATGTTGGGGGTTTGTATTTCAAGGAAGGTAGAAAGCAGTATACAAAAACGGTATATGTTGATGATGAAATGATAGTTATTTTTAAGGAGTTGAATGATCTAGGAACAAGACTAGAAACAAGAACAACCCCAACAGATGATGTAGTTGATTTGATGAACCTTTTATAAGGGCAGAAAGGAGTAGTTATGGAAATGATTACAATTTTATTACTAAGTATTTTTATTGCCATTGTTATTACTGAAAACTATGGATATGGCTATTGGATGGTATCAAGACCAATCGTTGCAGGTCCGCTTATTGGACTAATAATGGGGGATTTAACAACAGGATTAATTGTTGGTGGTAGCATTGAATTAATGTATATGGGTGTTCTTCCTATTGGTGGTTCTGTACCACCAAATGCACAAATTGCAGGAATGTTATCAACAGTATTTGCGATTAATAATGGTGGAAACCCTGAAATCGGGATTGCGTTAGCTCTTCCAATTGGACTATTAGCACAATTATTAATTATGTTTGCTTGGAATGTTAATATTTATCTAATGCATCGTGCTGATAAATTTATTGAAGCAGGAGATTTCAAAAAAGTTGAAAGAACACATTTGTTGGGAATTCCAATATTCTTTACAGTGTTTTTTATTCCAACATTTTTAGCGATTTATTATGGATCTGATTTTGTGAATAATGTCGTGGCTTCTATGCCTGCTGTTCTTACAGATGGGTTAAGAATAACATCTGGAATTCTACCAGCTGTTGGTTTAGCGATGTTGCTTAAAATGATGAATTTCAAAAAGTATTGGCCATTTTTCTTAAGTGGATTTGTTTTGGCTATTTATATGGGATTAAGTGTATTAGCGGTTTCATTGATTGCTTTTTCAATTGCAGCAGCATTATTCTTAATGAATGACAAAAAATCAACTATGGATGATTTTGATGATATCAAAGAGGAAAGCAATGCGCCAGTTGCGGGTATTTTAACACAAAAGGAACTTAAATCTACATTTATGCGTTCTTTTTTCTCAATGACTTCAATTAACTATGAAAGATACTGTTCACTTGGATTCTGTTATGCAATGATTCCAGCAATTAAGAAATTATACGATACAGATGAGGACAGAAAAGAAGCGCTTAAGCGTCATAATGAATTCTTTAACTGTCATCCTTATACTGGAAATGCCGTTTTAGGTGTTACATTAGCACTTGAAGAACAAAAAGCAATGGGGAAACCAATCACTGCTGAAGCAATTTCCTCAGCAAAAGCGGCATTAATGGGACCGCTATCTGGAATTGGTGATTCTGTATTTAAAGCTGTATTCATGACAATATTTGCGGCAATTGGAGCAGGATTAGCTTTGGAAGGAAACGCATTTGGTATCTTTATATTTTTGATTCCTAATGTATTATTAAATTTAGCTTCTAGATGGTATTTCATTAAATATGGTCATAAACTTGGAATACAGTTAGTAGGCAAAATGAGAGAAGCGAATATTATAGATCGTTTTGTTGAAGGCGCTACTATTGTTGGTATGATGGTAGTTGGGTCTATGATTGTAGGATTTGTTAGGTTTCCAATTAATGTCACTTGGGTATTTGGAGAAATGGAAATAGTTTTAATTGATTTGATTAATTCAATTATGCCTAGTTTATTACCATTTATGCTGGTACTTGCTTATTATGGTATCCTAGCGAAAAACAAGAAAGGAATGTATATTTGTATACTTTGCAGTTTCATTTTAGGAATTGTTGGTAAGATTATTGGGATATTCTAAATGGATAAAGAAGAAGTTTTAGGACAGATTAGAAGTCGCTTAATTGTTTCTTGTCAAGCAAGAGTAGGGTGGCCAATGTACGGGCCAGATATTATGGCAGCTTTTGCAACAGCAGCTTGTGCTGGTGGCGCAAGTGGAATTAGAGCAACAGGAGCTGATAATATTTTGGCAATTAAAGAAAAAGTTTCACTACCAATCATTGGAATAAATAAGTGTTTCTCTGATGAATATGAAGTTTATATTACGCCAACTTATACTTCGGCAGTAGAAATACTTGAATGTGGCATCGAAATAATTGCCTTAGATGCAACCTCTAGAAAAAGACCAAATGATGAGAAAATTGAGGATATCATAAAAAAAATTCGTGATCATTATCCTCGTGTTCTAATCATGGGAGAAATCGCTACATTTGAAGAGGCAAAAGAAGCTCTAAAAATGGATATTGACATGATTTCCACAACATTATCTGGATATACAGATGAAAGTAAAGATATAAAGTCAGTCAATATTGAATTGATATCTAAGATAAAATCAATTTCAGACATTCCTATTATTGCAGAAGGAAAAATCAGAAATGAAAGGGAAGCACGCCATGCATTAGAGGCGGGTGCGTTTTCTGTGGTAGTTGGAACAGCCATTACTAGACCTGAAATAATTACAGAGAGATTTGTAGAAGAAATCAACAAGACAAAGATAAAATAATGCGAATATTATTATAATATTACGGGATTAAGAAAACTCTTCATTTTTGAAAAGTTTTCTTTTTGCTAATTCATCAATTTTTTGAGATAATGAATGTAATTATTTGGCTACGTAAGAGTATTTTAGTGTGATACTAGAAAGTGGTAGTATTTATGAATGAAAAGAATATTTTTGCTAGTGAGGGAGCAATCACTTCGACACTTGATATAGCAATCGCTATTTTGCAACATTATTTAAGGGATTTTACACATCAATTTCGCTATTCCAATAGTGATAATAATTTCTATAAACAAAGTGAAAATATAGAATGGACAACAGGTTTCAACACAGGGCTTTATTGGCTTGCGTATGAGTATACTCAAGATGCTGATTTTAAAGAGGCAGCACTAATTCAGGTAGATAGCTTTCTGGAGCGAATTGAACAAAAGATAGATGTAGAACATCACGATATGGGGTTTCTTTACTCTTTATCCTGTGTTGCTGCTTATAAGCTTGTTGGTAGTGAGATTGGGAAAAAGGCAGCACTGCTTGCAGCGGATCAATTATGTGCTCGTTTTCATGAAAAAGGGCAATTTTTGCAAGCTTGGGGAGAACTAGGGGCAGAGAATAATTATCGCTTAATTATTGATTGTTTGATGAATTTGCCATTACTCTATTGGGCTAGTGAAGTTAGTGGGGATATGAATTATCGCAATATTGCACTTGCTCATACAAAAACAAGCTTAGATAATTTAGTGCGAGATGATTATTCTACATATCATACTTATTTCTTTGATACAAAAGACGGAAGTCCGTTACAAGGTGCCACACAACAAGGATATCGTGATGGTAGTGCATGGGCAAGAGGGCAGGCATGGGGTATTTATGGGCTTGCGATAAGTTATAGATACACAAAGGATCCTAAATGTATTGAGTTGTTTTATCAAGTAACAGATTTCTTTTTAAAACATTGCCCAAATGATTTAATTGCTTATTGGGATTTAGAATTTAATGAAGGGAGTAATGAGTCAAGGGATTCTTCGGCTGCTGCCATTGCTGCTTGTGGTATCTTAGAAATGATGCCGTATTTGCCAAAAGAAAAGGCAGATTATTATCATGAGAAAGCGCTTGTTATTGCCAATAACTTGATGGATAATTATGCAGTAAAAAGTGTTGAGCAATCGAATGGTCTATTGCTACATGGTGTATATGCAAAGTCTTCACCATTTAATCCGATTCCAGAAGATAGAGGAGTAGACGAATGTAATCTTTGGGGAGATTATTTCTATCTGGAATTATTGATGAGGCTGTTGGAAAAAAGTAAATTATATTGGTAAACATGCAAAAAGGGTGGATTTAGTCCATTCTTTTCAGTTTCTAATAGATCCTATAAAGAGAAAAAGCAATTCCAATTTTTACTTAATACACAATTCGGTATGTGCTATAATACTAACGAGGTAATCATAATGTATCATGTTTCAGATTTAAAGCGATTTCAAAGATGTCCAAAACTATACTACCTGATGCGAAACGAAGGGAAATCAAGTCGTATTGATTTCGTCAGAGTGGATGAAGCAGTTAGTATTTTAGGTGCAAAAAAACTAGGAATTAAGACTGCCTTTGTAGGGAAAACAGGAGATAGCAATGAAGTATCTTTTAAAGGAATGAATGACTATAAGTGGCTGATAAAATCAAGGTTTGAATATGATGAGTTGCGAGTCAAAATTCCTTTTTTACAGAAAACAGAAGAAGGTTGGAATGCGTATTTTATTCATGTTGGGATTTTTCCAAGAGATAATCATCTTGAATACTATGCCATGAATCTTTGGGTATTAGGAAAATTGGGAATCAAGGTTAATCGAGTTTATGTAATTCACTTTAATAAAGAGTATATCCGTGAAGGTGATTTGAATTATAATAAGTTATTAACAGTAAGTGATTGTTTTTATAATCAAAGTCATAATCCAAGTAAAAATATTACAGAAGCGTGGAAAGCATGGAATTATGATTATGAGAAAAATTTAACTTGCTTGAAGGGATTTCAAATAGAAACATTTCAGACAGAACGTAAGGCAGGCTGCCATCGCCGAATGGAGTGTCCATATTATAATCATTGTTTTGATAATCATGAATTGTCAGATGATTCTATTTTATTTTTGATGGCATTTACGGATAAATACAAATTTTATCAAAAAGGATATCGGCATTTTGATGATTTACCACTCACAAAAATCGATCTTAGTAAGCAACAGTATGCACAAATTATGGCACATCGTAATGGGGGATTATTTTTAGATAAAGCAGCACTTCGTTTCTGGATGAAAGAACATATTGTAACACCTGTTAGTTTTTTAGATTTTGAGTGGGATACTTATGCAATTCCTCCTTATCATAAAATGGCACCATTTCAAGTCTTGCCATTTCAATATTCTTTGCATGTGCTAGAAGAAGAGCTGAAACACTATGAATACATTGGATTTGAAGATTGTCGTGAAGCATTCATAAAACATCTCTTAAGCAGTTTACCAAAAGAAGGAAGTATACTTGCCTATAATGCTGATGGTGGAGAAGTATTGCGTTTAGAAGAATTAAAAAGGGATTTTCCTGCTTATGCGAAAGAAATTGAAGGAATTATCAATCGCCTTGTAGATATTTCAATACCTTATTCGTTGGGGATGGTTTATAGCACAAAGATGAGAGGGAACTATTCCATTAAATCCATTTTGCCTACGATTGATTACCATTTGGATTATGATAATTTAGATATTGGAAAAGCAATGGATGCTGTTACAACTTGGAGAACACTAACCAAAGAGGAAATCGATCATAAGGTTGTAGATGATTTATTGGCATATTGTGCAATGGATACCTATGCACTATATGTATTATATGAATGGTTAAAACAAAAGGTGTTAAAGGAGGGGGAGAATGCCTAATATTTTAACACATAATTTATTTGCGGAAGATGTGCTAAAAGAAATGGAAATGAGTGAATTAAGTAGGCTTATTCAGTTATATCCGAAAGAATATTCTATTGGGGCGAGTGGTCCTGACTTTTTCTTTTATTACAATGTATTTCCTTGGCAGAGGGCAAGTGAAAATAAACGAGTTGCTGCTTATGGAGGAGTTGTTCATAAAGAAAACATTACTGTATTTTATGAAATGGCAATAATGCTTTGTTATAAGGAAGAAGATGAAACGATAAAACAAGCAATGATTTCTTATCTAGCAGGACATTTTTGTCATTGGGCATTAGATAGTAATAGCCATCCTTATATATTTTATAAAACAAATGGTACAACAAAAGAAACAGCTTATTGGCATTATCGATTTGAATCCATGATTGATACATTAATGGTTATTGATGTTAAAAATGAATCGTTAAAAAAATATCCAACATCCAAAATGATGGAATATGATGCCATTAGTGTAAAAGCGATTACGAATATATATCAACCTATCTTAAAGAAATTATGGGATATTGAAATTGATGCTCAATTGATTGAAAAATGTCTTCATGATTTTCAAACAGCTAACCGTGTATTGTTTCATCCCAATAGGATATTCTTTCATTTCATGCAAGGTTTAGAAACGATAATTGGAAAGAAGTGGATTTTTACTAGTCATATGATTTTGAATGAGGTAGATTATAAACATGATATTTTGAATCGAAAACAAACTACTTGGTATAATCCTTGTGACAGGTCACTTGTTTGTAAGGATAGTTTTCTTGAGTTGTATCAAAAGGCTAAGGATATAGGAATACAAGCGTTAAATGCTTTTTATAGAAGCTTAGAAGATGGAAATAGTTCTGAACTTGCAGATATATTGCAAAATAGAAGTTATGAAACAGGTCTATCAGTACAGAAAGAAATGAAGTATTATGATTCGATTTATTAGGAGGAATTATGAAAATATTTGATTTACATGCGGATATTGGTTTTGATATCTATAATAGACATAAGTTAGGAGAAAGAGATATTTTTATAAATCATCATCTTGATAAATTAGAGAAAGGTGATTTTGTTGGTGTGGGTGTTGCCTGTTTTTTTGAGGGTCATGAAAATTGGAAGGATATGCAAGCTTGTGTATTAGCGGTGAAAGAAGATTTAATAAGCGCCTCTAAGAAAATTAATGTGATGAATAACGCAAAGAATTTTGATGACAATCAATTAAATCTTCTAATGACCATAGAAGGAATGTGTGGCATTCAAGAAGATGAGTGTATGAAAATAGATTGGCTTTATCAACAAGGGGTACGCATTGCGTCTTTAACTTGGAATGATGAAAACTATTTAGCGACGGGGGTACAAGGGAATCCGCTGCGTGGTTTAAGTGAGGCTGGGAAAAAGGCTGTTTTACATATGAATAAGATTGGTATGGTAATTGATGTATCACATACAAATGAAAAGAGTTTTTGGGATATTATAGAAACTAGCCAAAAACCAGTAATCGCAACACATAGCAATGTCAGAGAAATTTTTATGGTAGAAAGAAGTCTTACCAATCAACAAATCAAAGCCATTGCAGCAAAAGGTGGGATCATTGGTGTTGTAGCGGCAAAGTATTTTGTTGCGGGAATAGACTCGAATAGAAATGCCTACCACTTAGCAAAACATGCGAAGTATATTGCAGAGCTTGTTGGGGTAGAACATGTTGCCATTGGATTTGATTTTATGGATTTTTTAGAAGAAGAGTATAAAGATTCTATGATTTATGATGTTCCAAATGCAAGTGCGGCACAGGTCTTTATTCAAGCATTGAGTGAAGTTGGATTTTCAAAGAAGGAAATAGAAAAAATTGCTTATAAAAATGTTGAAAAATTTCTGAAAAAATATATTTAAACTAGAGTTATTTGTAATTCCTATTTATAATAGAAGTAGATAGGAGGAACTTTATGAAATTTAATATTCATGGAAAGAATGTAAGTATTACAGATGCAATGAAAGAGCGGATTGAAAAAAAGTTGTCTTTTCTTGAAAAGTATCTTCTAATTGATGCAGAAACGACAGCAAATGTAGTTGTGAAAGTTTATCCAATCTATCAAAAGATTGAGGTTACCATTCCTACCAAAATTGGATTATTAAGGGCAGAGGCAACACATGATGATTTTTATTCAGCGATTGATATTGCGATTGATCGTTTAGAAAATCAGATTCGACGTCAAAAAACACGATTATCTCGTAAATATCAAGATAAGCTTGCCTTAGCTTTTATTGATGGAGAGGAATATGGGGAAGAAGTTGTATTAGAGGATGATGTACTTGTTAGAACGAAACAGATTCATCCAGAGTTTATGGATATGGAGGAAGCTATACTCCGCATGGAGATGTTAGGTCACTCATTCTTTATTTATACGGACAGTGATACGGAAAAGTACTCGGTGGTCTATAAGAGAAATGATGGCGGATATGGTTTACTTGAAACAATATAATTAAGGTGCGAAAGCATCTTTTTAAATCGGATAATACTATGTAACAATCAGAAAAAATATGATATACTAGCTATATAAATATGACTTGGAGGATATTATGGGTATTAAAGATAAATTATTAAGTTATATCACAGATGAAGAGGATGTATTAGAATTATCAGAAGAGGAAGCACAAGCATTGAGCGATTATGAGAAACCGAACAAAAAAGGTGTTTCTAAAATAGCAGGTGATGCGAAGATGGTATTATTTGAGCCGCGTTCTTTTGATGAGGCAGAAGAAATTGCTTCTCATTTGAAACATAGAAAAGCAGCAGTAGTGAATTTGCATCGTTTAAATCGTGAGTATGCACAGCGCTGTATTGATTTTCTAACAGGAGTGGTGTTTGCTTTGGATGGTACGATTCAAAAAATCGGACAAAATGTAATTCTTTGTACGCCAAATTCAATTGGAGTAGAAGGCGCAATCAGTATGGATAGTCTTGGGGATGATTATTAGGAAACATTGAAAAATGTTTCTTTTTTAAAACGATAAGGTCTTGTAATAATTCATTCTGTATAGGCTTGAAGAAAAATTAATTTTGTGCCATAATTAGGATACGATTTTCTTCGTGAAAATTTGAATGATAGGAGGCTGAATCATGAGCATGAAACCAAAATTTCGCATAATGAGACAAGGTTATGATCGATTTGCAGTTGATGATACAGTCAATGAACTTCAATTTCAATTGGAAGACAGTCAAGCAAAACTAGATACCTATATGAAACAAGTTGAGTATATGAATTATCAATTAAATGAATTGAAAGATAAATATCGACAAGTATTATATGAATTGTCTGAAAAAGAAAGAGCAGTAGATGACATTTCGCGAATGGCATTAAAAGAAGCTGGAGTCATTATTGATGCCGCTCAAGATAATGCGGATACAATAGTAAGAGAAGCTCTTGTAACCGCAAAAACGATTTTAGTAGAAATTGCAAAAATCAGTCAGGATGTAAAATCATCACGAATTACATTGATTCGTAAATTGAATATGATAGGGGATACACTGAATAAATTTGAAATTCCTAATGCCCCTGATTTGAATTGGTTGAAATCAATTGATGACCATTGAGGAAGACAGGCTTACAGTAAAAACGAGTAGAGAACTTGTGGTTGGTGAAAACAAGTAGGGATGACTGTAAGATATCACTTCTGAGGAATGATTCTGAAATAGAGTAGGATTCATCGTAGCACTGCGTTAAAGTGTTTGAGGGCATGTATATTACATGAACGAAGGTGGTACCGCGCAGAAGCGTCCTTTGATAAGGATGCTTTTTATTTTTAAAAAAGGAGATAGATTATGGACTTTAAAGACACATTATTAATGCCAAAAACAGAATTTGAAATGAGAGGGAATCTTCCAGCAAAGGAGCCTGTTTATTTAAATCGCTGGATTGAGGCAAATCACTATCAACAGTTATTAGAAGCACATAAAGGAGATCCACTATATGTTTTACATGATGGACCTCCATATGCAAATGGAAACTTGCATTCAGGAACCGCAATGAATCGTATATTAAAAGATATTGTTGTGCGCTCTCATGCAATGAAGGGTTATTTAACACCTTTTATTCCGGGATGGGATACACATGGCTTGCCAATTGAAAATGCAATCATCAAACAAGGAATTAATCGAAAAGAGGTAGAAGCTTCCGTTTTTAGAGATTATTGTGAAAAATATGCAAAGAGTCAAATCTCAATTCAAATGGAAACAATGAAACGATTGGGAACGATTGCGGATTTTGATAATCCTTACATTACCTTATTACATGGATTTGAAGCAGATCAAATTCAAACTTTTTCAAAAATGGCTTTAGAGGGTTTAATTTATCAAGGGTTAAAACCTGTATATTGGTCTCCTGCTTCAGAAAGTGCTTTAGCAGAGAGTGAAATTGTATACATGGATAAGAAAGATCCTACCATTTATGTTGCATTTGATCTTGTTGATGGAAAAGGGATATTAAGTGGAAATGAAAAGTTTGTGATTTGGACTACCACACCATGGACTTTACCTGCGAATTTAGCAATTTGTTTGAATCCAAATTTTGAATATGCTGTTGTAAAAACAGAAAAAGGAAACTTAATTGTTTTAAAAAAGGCAGTGGACGAATTAATGCAAAAGTTTGAGTTAAGTGATTATGAAATCATTCAAACAATTAAAGGAAAAGAGATGGAACTGATGACAGTGACACATCCTTTATATCCAGAAAAGAAATCTTTGATTATTTTGGGCGAGCATGTAACTGATGAAGATGGAACAGGCTGTGTACATACAGCACCGGGACACGGAACAGAAGACTTTTATGCTGGTCAAAAATACAAATTACCTGCCTACTGTCCAGTAGATGAGCAAGGATGCATGACAAGTGATGCTGGCGATTGGTTAGAAGGAAAATTTGTGGATGAAGCCAATAAGCTAATCACAGTTCGCTTAGAAGAATCAGGACATTTATTAAAGTTTGAATGGATAGTTCACAGTTATCCTCATGACGAAAGAATGAAAAAGCCGATTATTTATCGAGCAACAGTTCAATGGTTTGCCTCTTTAGATAAAATTAGAACAGAATTATTAGAGCAGATTAAAAACGTGAATTGGTTAAATGAATGGGGAGAAGTTCGTCTTTATAATATGATTAAGGATCGTGCAGATTGGTGTATTTCAAGACAACGTTTGTGGGGATTACCAATTCCTATTATCTATGCAGAAGATAAAACGCCTATCATGGAAAAGGAAGTATTTGATCATATTGCCAATTTATTCAGAGAATATGGTAGTAATATTTGGTTTGAGAAAGAAGCGGTTGATTTACTTCCAAAAGGGTATCATAATCCGAATAGCCCAAATGGTATCTATACAAAGGAAACAGATATTATGGATGTTTGGTTTGATTCTGGCAGTACGCATAATGTATTACAAGCAAGGGGATTGCCATATCCAGCGGATTTATATTTTGAAGGAAGCGATCAATATCGAGGGTGGTTTAATTCTTCATTAATTATTGGAACAGCAACCAATCATCAAGCGCCTTATAAAAGTGTTATTTCACATGGTTATGTATTAGATAACAAAGGGGAGAAAATGAGTAAGTCCGTTGGAAATACGATTAATCCTCTTGATGTAGTTGAAAAGTATGGGGCAGATATCTTGCGTTTATGGTGTGGTAATATTGATTTCAAGCAAGATGTTAGAATCGGTGATGATGTTTTAAAGCAAGTATCAGATCAATATCGTAAGATTCGTAATACATTTCGCTTCATGTTAGGAAATATTCATAATAGTGATTTCAATGCAGAAACAGATCGTTTAGAATATCAGGATTTAACTGCAGTAGATCAACATATTTTAGTATCACTTGAAGAATTGAATCAAGAAGTGCAGAGTGCTTATGAAAGATTTGATTATTTAGCAGTGACAGATTCCCTAACGATTTTCATGTCTAATGTACTAAGTGCTTACTATTTAGATTTCACAAAAGATATTTTGTATATAGAAAGAAAAGATAGTAAAAGAAGAAGGCAGGTACAAACTACGATTTATAAATTACTTCATGTTTTAGTTAGACTTTGGGCGCCGATTTTAGTATTCACGACAGAAGAAGTTTATGATTATTTAAAGCAAGAAAATGATGATTCCATTCATACAAAATGTTTTCAAAAAGTAGAGGCTTATGAAAATTCTGAAAAGTTAAAAACAGAATTCCTGCAATTATTTGCGATACGTGATGATGTATTAAAAGCAATGGAAGAATCACGTAATGAAAAAATTATTGGTAAGCCACTGGAAGCAAATATTTTATTGAACTTGAATCAACAACAAAAAGAGATTGTGGACACTTATTTGAAGGAAAATCTGGCGCAATGGCTAACAGTAAGCAGCGTAGAATTTGTAGATAATGATACTACGGAATACAAAGTTTGTGGAGTGACTGTGAAGCGCGCGGAGGGAAGTGTATGTCCTCGTTGTTGGAATATTACAGCACTTGGTGATGAAGAAGGTTTATGCCCAAGGTGTAGCAAAATTCTAAAATAAAAGCAAAGAGAAATCTTTGTTTTTTTATTGTGTTTCTTCTTTTTTGATACTGTAAGCGTTGTCATAAAAGATGTATGCGATTACATCTGAAAAAACACTTGTGATTAAAATAACAAGGTGATATGATACACTCATTGAGAAAAAAATCACAAGGATTTATATCTCAAAGGAAGAGGAGAAAATAAAATGGCAAAGAAACAAGAAACTCAAGAATTTGATGTAATTGAAATGATAGAAACATTAATCAAGAATGCAGATAAAGCATTACAAGAATATATGTTGCTAAATCAGGAAGAAGTGAATCATATTGTACATGAGATGTCTTTAGCAGGACTTGATCAGCACATGAAATTAGCAAAGTCGGCAATTGATGAGACTGGCAGAGGAATATATGAAGATAAAATCACAAAGAATATTTTTTCAACGGAATATATTTATCACTCTATTAAATATGAGAAAACAGTAGGCATTATTGATGAAAATGATTTGGAGGGATATGTAGAAGTTGCTGAGCCAGTAGGAATTGTTGCAGGGGTAACACCAGTTACAAATCCTACGTCTACAACAATGTTTAAAGCATTAATTACTCAAAAAACACGTAATCCGATTATTTTTGGGTTTCATCCAAGCGCTCAAAAATGTTCAGTAGATGCAGCAAGAACAATGCGTGATGCGGCAATAAAAGCAGGTGCTCCAGAAAATTGTATTCAATGGATTGAGTTTCCTTCTGTAGAAGCGACCAATCGTCTAATGAATCATCCGAAAGTATCTCTGGTATTAGCAACTGGTGGTTCAGGAATGGTAAAAGCAGCGTATAGTACAGGGAAACCGGCGTTAGGAGTAGGACCGGGTAATGTTCCTTGTTATATCCATGAAACTGCAAATATTGAAAGAGCTTGTACAGACTTAATTCTTTCAAAAACATTTGATAATGGAATGATTTGTGCTTCTGAACAAGCAGTAATTGTTGATAAGGGACTTTCTGCAGAATTTGAAAAAATTATGAAAACTTATCAATGCCATTTTTTAAGCAAAGAGGAAATTGAAAAGCTAACAAAGTATGTTATGCCGATTGAACGTTATGGAGTAAATCCAGATGTTGTTGGAAAGAGTCCTGTTTGGATTGCAAAACAAGCTGGGTTTAAAGTGCCAGAAAATACGAAAATACTAATTGCAAAGCTTCCAGAACCTTCATTAGAATATCGCTTGTCATTAGAAAAACTATCTCCGATTCTTGCTTATTTTGTGGTGAAGGATTACCAACAGGGATTTGATTATGCAGAGAAGATGTTGCAACTTGGTGGATTAGGGCATTCGGCAGTAATTCATAGTGCTGATAGTGAATTATGTAATGCTTATGGTGAACGTATGCAAGTAGGAAGAATCATTGTGAATTCTCCGTCTTCACAAGGAGCGATTGGAGATATCTACAATACCAATATGCCTTCATTGACTTTGGGTTGTGGTTCATTTGGACAAAATTCAACTACAGCAAATGTATCATCAGTGAATTTAATAAACAAAAAAAGAATTGCGAATAGGAGAGTCAATATGCAATGGTTTAAAGTTCCACCAAAAATTTACTTTGAAAAAGATGCGATTCAATATCTAGAAAAAATGCCAAATATCAATAGAGCATTCATTGTGACAGATCCAATGATGGTTAAAATAGGATATGTAGATAAAGTATTATATTATTTGCGTAAAAGAAACCAGTACTGTCATAGTGAAATATATGCCAATGTAGAACCAGATCCATCAGTAGAAACAATTATGGATGGGGTAGAAGTAATGAAGAATTTCCAACCTGATGTTATTATTGCTTTAGGTGGTGGTTCTGCCATTGATGCCGCAAAAGGAATGTGGTTATTTTATGAGCATCCTGATACTTCTTTTGATGGATTGAAGTTAAAGTTTATGGATATTCGAAAAAGGGCGTTTTCATTCCCGAAATTAGGAGGAAAAGCTCAATTTGTAGCCGTTCCAACAACCTCAGGAACAGGCTCAGAGGTAACAGGGTTTTCTGTAATTACAGATAAAAGAAATGGGAATATCAAATATCCACTGGCAGATTATGAATTGACACCTGATGTGGCAATTATCGACCCACAATTTGTAATGACGATGCCAAAATCAATTACTGCGGATACTGGAATGGATGTATTGACTCATGCAATAGAATCCTTTGTTTCCGTACTTGCGAATGATTATACAGACGGTTTGGCATTAAAGGCAATTGAATTGGTGTTTGAATATTTACCACGCGCTTATGAAGATGGTAATGATGAAGTCGCAAGAGAAAAAATGCATAATGCTTCTTGTATTGCGGGGATGGCATTTACCAATGCTTTCTTGGGCTTAAATCATAGTATGGCACATAAATTAGGAGGAGAGTATCATATTCCTCATGGTAGAGCGAATGCAATTTTACTGCCATATGTAATCCGCTACAATGCAACACTTCCGACCAAGTTCGCAATTTGGCCAAAATATGAAAAATGGATCGCGAATGAGCGCTATGCAAAAATTGCTCGTTACTTAGGTCTACCTGCTGGAACAATTGAAGAAGGAGTTAATAGTCTTATTCAAGCAATTCTTGAATTAGGAAGAAAATTGGATATGATTGAATCTATTCAAGAATGCGGTGTTGATGAAAAATTATTTTTATCAAATGTGGATGATTTAGCGGATAAGGCATATGAAGATCAATGTACAACAACCAATCCAAGACAACCATTAGTAAGTGAAATTGCTGAAATTTATAAAAATGCTTACTATGGGAATTTAAAATAGAAAAAATTATTGGGAAAGTCAGAATACAAGAGGATATATCATTGATATATCTTTTTTGTTTATAGAAAACAAAAGGAGTTAAGCGACAGTATTTCTCAATTCATACTTGCTAATGTGATATCATTATGATATCATGTTGATATGGAGGTGTTGAGATGGAAAAAACAAAAAAAGAAAAGATTATGCAGTATGAGGAGTTTGCTCCTAAGACAAAGAGTGGTATGGTTATGTTGTTATTGAATATTTTGCTTATCATTGGCAGTATAGTAGTCTTGATTTTGGGAATTGGGATGCTTGAAAGTCAAGTAGGGAGTGTTCTTGCAGTTCTGTTGGTGTTTATAAGTGTAATATATTTAGTAATAATTGGTCCTATCATGTTTGGAGGGTTAAAGATTTTGAAACCAAATGAAGCAAGAGTTCTTACATTATTTGGAAAATATTATGGTACGCTTAAAGGAGATGGATTCTTTTTTGTAAATCCTTTTGCTGTTTCTGTAAATCCAGCAGCATCCACTACAACGGCAACAACGGCTTCAATTGAACAACCACTAAATGTATCAGTTGAAAATATGCGTGCAGCTGTGATGAACAAGAAAATTTCTTTAAAAGCTATGACGCTAAGTAATGATAAACAAAAAATAAATGATCAACTGGGAAATCCAATCATTATAGGAATTGTTGTTATTTGGAAAGTAGTCAATACAACAAAGGCTGTATTTAATGTAGATAATTATAAAGAATTCCTATCCATTCAATGTGATTCTGCTTTACGAAATATTGTAAGATTATATCCTTATGATACTTCTGGAGATGATAATGAAAAATCATTGCGTGGAAGTAACCAAGAAGTAGCACAGAAATTGAAAGATGAAATTCAATCAAAAGTAGAAATTGCAGGACTTCAAATTGAAGAAGCAAGAATTACACATTTATCTTATGCGCAAGAAATCGCAGCAGCTATGCTTCAAAGACAACAAGCATCCGCAATTATTGATGCAAGACAAATGATTGTCGAAGGTGCTGTTGGTATGGTAGAAATGGCACTTGCAAAGCTAAGTGAAAATGCTATTGTAGAATTAGATGAAGAGCGTAAGGCAGCTATGGTAAGCAATTTACTAGTTGTACTTTGTGGTAATAAGGATGCTCAACCAATCGTGAACAGTGGAACCATTTATTAATGTAGTAGGAAATGGTGAAGATGATGCCAGAAGATAAAGAAAAAAAGCAAGTGCCTCTTCGATTATCCGCTTTACTTTGGGAAGAGTTAGTTGCATGGGCTGAAGATGATTTCCGTTCATTAAATGGACAAATTGAGTATTTACTTACCGAGAGTGTAAAAAAACGAAGGAAAAGTAAAAGAAATGATGATATTTAAACGAGAATCCTTTAGGGTTCTTGTTTTTTCTTATTGGTATCTGAATTTGCTTATTACAACACTTTTATACTGGTGATTTATGCTGCTAAATGCTATGATAAAAAACGATAGGAGTAAATCTATGGAAATTACGTCACGAACAAACCCAAAGGTAAAAGAGTGGGTAAAACTACAAAAAAAGAAGTATCGAGATGAATGTGCCTTGTTTTTGATTGAAGGAGAACATTTGATTGAAGAGGCTAATAAACAAGGAATCATTCGCCAATTAATCCTTCAAACTGAGGTGAAGTCTAAAGTGATTTGTTCAGAAACTTATTATGTCACAGAAGAAATAATGAAAAAAATTAGCACCAATTTTTCAACGCCCAAGATGGTAGCAGTGTGTGCTTATTTTGAGTTGGAATCAGTCAATGCAAAGCGAATTATTGCGCTTGATGAAATACAAGATCCCGGAAATTTAGGAACGATTATCCGTACTGCTGTTTCGTTTGGATTTGATGCGATTATTCTATCTGATCATTCTGTTGATTGTTATAATGATAAATTGCTACGTGCTACACAAGGTGCTATTTTTCAAATTCCTATCTTGTTAAGAAATGTTGTAAGCTCGATTCAAGAGCATAAGAACAACGGGTACAAAATATATGCAGCAGCGTTAGAAAATGCAATTTCACTTGAAAAAGTTAGTTGTACTGAGCCTTATGTAATCATTTTTGGTAATGAAGGAAAAGGCATTTCACAAAAATTGTTGGAGATTGCGGATGTGAGAGTTCGCATTGATATGGAAGGTTTTGAATCCCTGAATGTTGGCGTAGCAACAGGCATTGTACTATATCATTTTTCCAAACAATAACTATGAATTTTAAAATGAGATGAATGTCTTGAACTTACTTATTAAGTAATTCAACAATTAAATTCACAAATTCGTTGTAATTTGATGTTTTTATTAGGGAAGACACATATTCATTGTTGGAGAATAGGTTAATTAGAGAATCAAAAATATCATAAAATTGCTCTAAATCATTTTTACTTAATGCAAGTAGAATAATAATATTAGCACGACTATTTCCCCAAGTAATCGGTTGTTTGTTTATGATAATCACAATGGCTGTTTTATTTGCTGTCATTTCCATTGCGTGTGGAATTGCAACAATATCATTAAATGCTGTTGAAGACATGGATTCTCTTAATAAAACAGAATTTAAAAAGTCATTGTTAGCAATATTTAAGCTTTTTAACTTATCATACATAAATCGAATATAGGCTTCTTCAGAATCCAGATAGATATTTGTATAAAACAAATCTGAAGAAAGCAGCTGCACAAAGGAGTTCTTAATGTTTATAGAACTTTTTTCTTTTAGTTTATTTTCAATGGCTTGTTCTATTGTTTTAATGTCAGCTTTATGTAGCAGTGGACTAACATATATCACATCTCTGATATTTTGAAGTGGTATGATGCTTATTATGATATCAATATTGTCTTGTTTAATGATTGAAACCATTTCATCTACCACATCCACAATGTTTAAATCACTAGAGAAAGAAGTATTAATGTGGTTAACAAATTCATGCTGCATCCCATTATACTCAGGATAAACGATAATGCAGTTCAATAAATGACTGGATTTATTACTCTGAAGAATGAAGGATCCAATGTGTAATGCAAAGAAAGAAATCTCATCTTCAGTAATTGATATTTCTAATTTGTTTTGTAGTTCAGCAGCAATATATACTGCTATTTCATAGATAAGTGGGAATTGGTTTTTGAGATTTTTAGTAAAAGGATTCTTAATAATTTGTTGTTTTCTGCTACGATCGACTAGTGCTTGAATATGAAGATTTAGTTTATCAAGCAAGTCTGTGTTTTCAAAATCAAAATAAAACTTATTGGAGGTTTGTTTTAAGACATGACCAATAATCATAGAGATTTCACTATCAATATATTCCTTATGCAAGGAATCACTTATTTGATTCATTTTTGAAACACGAGAAGTAAACAAGGAAGTCAAATATTTTTTCTCAATTGTATTCAGATTTATTTTAAATTCACGATTGATGTCTTTGATGATATCTTCAATGAACGCATTAACATCCGCAGATTTTAATTGATTAATTGATTCATTTTCAATTTCGTTATCCTGAATTTCATTGGGTCTTGAAATAGAAATACAGAGATGAAGTATAATATCAAATTGTGCATAGGCATTGATGATTAATGAATGTTTCTTAGAATTTTTCTTAATGATTTCTTCCAATAATATGACACTAATATCTGAGTAGCAGTTATCAAGCACTGATAAGCTATATAAGTTTTTATCCATTTCGCTTTTTAGGACAGAACTAATTGCCTTTCGATAATTGCGCTCTGTGCCTTCTAGTGTAATAATCGTTCCATTTTTCACTAACTTAATCGAAAAACTACTTAATCTTTTTCTTAAGTTTATGATGTCTTTCTCAATTGTTGGTATTTCAATATACTCCTTTTGTGCAAAATCATAGTAGTCAACACGATTATTGGTTACTAACTCTTTTAGTAAAGTGGTTGTTCTTGACTCCTCAAATTTTGTTAAGGTTAATGTATGCGAAGTGTTTTGATTCAGGTATATTTTTTCTTGTTTGACAATGATTAATCCGGGATATTCTGTATTTATTTGCTTAATGTAATTTCTGATTGTTCTTGGTGTTACTAGATATAATTCAGCAAGTTGTTGCAATGTAAAAACTGTTGTTGGATTTGAAGAAATTTTCTCAAGAACGTTCCAAACAAATTTTGACATAGGCACTCTCCTCAATCCTATTGTATAAGAAAAATGAGGTATATCAAATATTCTATTTTCACAATTATCAAAAATTCGGAAAAAAGCGTATTTGTTTCTAGTAAGAAAGAAAATTAAAATGTGATTATTGAAGGGAGGAAAATTATGGGAAAAAAGATCCTATTAGTATGTGGTGGAGGGGCATCAACGGGTTTTTTAGCCCAAGCAATTACAAATGCCGCAAATAATGAAGGTTATGATTATGAAATCTTTGCAAGACCAGTAGATATGCTAGATGGTCTTATTGGGGAAATTGATGTTCTGTTAATTGCGCCACATTTCAAATTTAGAGAAAAGGAATTAATCGAAAAAGCAAGGAATAATAGTGTTTGCTGCGGAGTGATTGATTCTTTAGCTTATGGAACAATGGATGGAAAAACGATTTTAAATCAAATTAATAATTTAATAGGAGGATAAAATGAAAAAGTTTATGGACTGGATGGTCAATAGTTTCGCACCTAAAATGAATAAGTTTGCGATGAATCCATGGGTATCCAGTATTCAACAATCGGTTTATAGTGTTATGCCAATGATTTTATTTGGTTCAGTGGTATCAGTTATTGGTGCATTGAGAGTCGTATTACCATGGTTGCCTGATTTGGGCTTACTAAGTAGTTTTAGTTTTGGTTTAATTAGTATATTTATTGCTTTTTTATTCCCATATAGTTTAGTGGATAAAAAAGGGTATACGGATTCAAGAATTATGGCTTCTGCTGCAAGTGTAGGCTTATTTTTGATGTTGATTCTTCCGACATTTGACGAAGCAGGAAACATTGCATTTGAGTTTGCAAGACTTGGTGCAGCAGGAATGATGTGTGCATTTCTAGCAGGTATATTTACTTCACTTGTGTGGGTAATGTGCAGAAAAGCCATAAAGATAAAAAGTACAACTATGCCTTCATTTGTGATTGAATGGGTAAATGCTTTAACTCCATTATCAATTGTTATCATAACAGGATATCTTTGCACATTTATATTCAAGATTGAAATTTATTCAATGGTATTGTTAATATTCAATCCAATTCTAGGTTTCGTACAAACAATGCCAGGATATATGATGATTAGTTTATTACAAAGTTTCCTATATTCACTTGGTATTTCAACACATGTAATTAATCCGTTCTTCTTCCCGTTATTGATTGCTGGAGTAGAACAAAATATTGCGAATGTTGCAGCAGGTGGTGTAGCAAGTAATTTCGTCACATTTGAATCGGTAATCGCATTTAATGATATTGGAGGAACAGGGAACCACTTATCATTATGTTTATTGATGATCTTTATGTGTAAATCTAAAAAGTTGAAAGCAATTGGAAAGGCAACCTTGCCACCAGTATGTTTTAACATCAATGAGCCTGTACTATTTGGCGCACCAATTGTATTTAACCCATTATTAATGATTCCAATGTGGATTCAAGGTCTTTTATTTCCAGCATTAATGTATATTGCCATGCATTCAGGCTTGGTCGCATTTTCTACACAACTGAACACCTTGTATCAGATTCCACCGTTTATGGTAGCATTCATGGTGTTTGGTATTAGAGGGTTGATATTTGCAATTTTATTATTTATACTTTCAGGTGTAATCTATTATCCGTTCCTTAAGGCATATGACAGACAGGTTATGAAAGAAGAGGAAGCGAGTTTAAATGCTTAAAAGTGATTTAGAAAAAGCTAGTATGGAGATTATTCTACATGCTGGAAATGCAAGAACTGATACCATGGAAGCACTGGATAAAATTGATGATTCTGATGTAGCCAAAGCGTTATTGAAGAGCGCAAGAGAAAGTATTATCTTAGCGCATCAAGCCCAAACGACTGTGATGCAGCAAATGATTTCAGAGGTCAACGAATATTCAATACTCTTTAGTCATGCTCAAGACACACTAATGACGATCATGACTGAGGTCAATCTTGCAGAAAAATTAGTTGTTATATATAATAAAATTGATGAGAAAATTAAGGGCTAAATTATGAAAATATTAATTGAGAGTAATTATGAAGAAATGAGTGAAACAGTTGCGAGGATTATTCTTGCAGAAATGCTTCATGATCACAGAGTAAATATTGATTTAACAGATGGTTCGACCCCAAAAGCTGCTTATCAAATTGTTGCAGATATAATTAGTAAAAATCCTGATAAGTATGAAAATGTACACTATTATAATCACGATGAAATGGAAGGGGAAGAACAGTTAGTTAGCACTTTACTGAAACAACAAGTTCATATTCCATTCAAAGTGAAAGAAAGCAATATTCACCGTATGGATTTTAATCATCCTTATCAACAAGTTTTAGATATTGAAAATAGTGGTGGGTTGGATTTAGTGGTAACAGGCTTAGGTGCTGATGGACACTTCTTAGCGAATTTCCCAGAGGCAACAAGATTTGATGAAAAAGTATATGTTTATGATCCTAAGGAGTATAGTTGGCATGATGCTTATTGTAAAAATCTTGGATTGACTCAAATGAGCAAGCTAGCAACTTTTGGTTATAAAATGCTTGCCAATGCAAAAAGAGTTGTTGTGATTGCAAGCGGCAAAGGAAAAGCGCAAGCAGTAAAAGATATTCTGACAAAAGAGATATCTCCAGCGATACCCGGAACCATACTTCGTTGCCATCCTAATTTAATCTTGATATTAGATGAGGAAGCAGCTAGTTTACTAAGCGAAGAGGACATTAAAAGAGTTACAAAGTAAGAGCGGGAAAATCGCTCTTTTTTGCATCTTCCAAATTTTGATGAATTGATGACTTGCATCTAATAAACGAATATTGATATAAATTATGAAATGGAGATTACTGTCGTTACTATTTATGATGAAGCCATAAGATAGAAAGGAGGAAATTGTCTATCATGTATCTCATTGTGGCTATGTGGATGATGAATTACTGAAATTATCATCATTTACTTTGATTCGCCCAAAAGATTTAGCAAGCGCACTTTCTTTAAAAGTAGCTTCCTTCATTGAGGAGCATAATATTGAGTTGATTACACATGAACAATTAATCAAAGAACTTTATTAATAAAACATATAGAAATATTTAGTAATAAGTCGTCTTTTTAATGAGATGGCTTATTTTTTTATAAGTAAGAAAATTTGAAATGATAAATTTCAAAACTGGGAAGAAAAATAATCAAATTTGAATTACTGCACAACTAGCTACTACTATTGAAAAAACATTCTTTTTAAGATATAATGCAATAGAATATGTAGATTAGGATTAGTAATTAAGAAGTGCTATCTAAGAGAGAAGTGATATTGCTGAAATTCACTTTGTTAGAACCTTAATGAATTCACCTAGGAGTGAGGTTAATACCCTCCGTAGTACGTCGTTACCGTAGTGAGTGTGCTTTTTAAGCAAATCAGGATGGTACCGCGCTTGTTCGTTCCTGGACAGGTGTGGTTTTTTATTTAAAAGGGGTAGAAATATGGAAAAATGGGAAGTTATTAGACAACGAGGATTAGCGTTATTAGAAAAGGTTTCTTCGGTGGAAGACATTGAGAAACTAAAGATTGAATTTTTGGGAAAAAAGGGAGAGATTCAAGCTTTGATGATGCAGATGAAAGATTTGGATGCTAGTCAAAGACCGTTGTTTGGGAAAGAAGTGAATGCGTTAAAGACGTATTTTGAAGATGAAATTACAAAGCGTTTGGAAAAAATGATGGAGTTAGAAATCCAAAATTCATTATCTAAAGAGTCAGTGGATATTAGTTTACCTGCATTACAACCATTAATCGGGAATTTGCATCCATTAACACATGTATTAAATGAAGTAGAAGATATTTTTATTTCTATGGGATATGAAGTAGTAGAAGGTCCAGAAGTGGAATTGGACTTATACAACTTTGAGCGAGCAAATATTCCAGCTGATCATCCTGCAAGAGATATGCAAGATACATTCTTTGTGGATGTAAAAAGACTACTCAGAACGCATACAACAGCGATACAGACACGTGTTCTTGAAAGTCGATTAGATAAGTTGCCGATTAAAGTAATCTGTCCGGGGAAGACATATCGTCGTGATGACGATGATGCAACACATAGTCATCAATTTATTCAAGTGGAAGGATTGGTTGTTGGAGAAAATATTACTTTAGCAGATTTAAAAGGAACACTCGAATTACTTGCGAGAAAGATGTTTGGCGAAAACAGAGTGATACGATTACGTCCGAGTTATTTCCAATTTACAGAACCCTCAGTAGAAGTAGATGTTAGTTGTATGAATTGTAATGGGAAAGGCTGTAATATGTGCAAACAAACTGGCTGGATTGAAATATTAGGGGCAGGTATCGTTCATCCAAATGTTCTTGAAATGGCTGGTATCGATAGTAAAAAATATAGTGGTTATGCGTTTGGGGTTGGAATTGAGCGTGTTGCAATATTAAAATATGGCATTGAAGATATACGTAATTTTTATACTAATGACATACGTTTTCTTAGTATGTTTACAAGATTTGAGTAGGAGGATAGTATGCGTTTAAGTTATAATTGGTTAAAAACCTATGTGGATTTAGAAGATGTATCTGTTGATGAATTGGTCAACGCTCTTACTTTTGCAGGCTTGGAAGTTGAAGCTGTGGATCAAATGGCTTCTGGTAGCAATTTAATTATTGGAGAGATACTAGAGGTGAAAGATCACCCTGATTCAGATCGTTTACATGTATGCAAAGTTGATATTGGCAAAGAAGTGCTACAAATTGTTTGTGGAGCAGAAAATGTTGCGGTAGGAAAAAAAGTAATAGTGGCACAAGTAGGGGCTAAATTACCTGAAATCGAAATCAAGGAATCTACGATTCGTGGCATAGAGTCCAGAGGTATGATTTGTTCATTATCAGAATTGGGTGTAGATAAGAAAAATTTAACTGAAAAACAGTTATCAGGAATTGAAGAATTGTCTGAGGCTGCGCTTGTAGGAGATGAAAATCCTTTGGCTCTTTTAGGTTTAGATGATATCTCTATTGAAGTATCATTGACACCAAACCGTAATGATTGTTTGGCAATGTGGTCTATGGCTAAGGAAGTAGGTGCAATCTTAAATCGTAAGGTTGACTTACCTAAAGTAGATGGAAAAAGTTCTATTGGGACAAAAACAAATCTTCGCATTCGTTCAGAAACAGAAAAATGTCCTGTTTTTGTTGGGAAGAAGATTGGGAAATTAGTGATTAAAGATTCTCCAGCTTGGATGAAAAAAGCCTTAATGGCAAATGGTGTTAAAGTGATTAATAATGTTGTTGATATCAGTAACTATGTGATGTTAGAAACAGGACAACCACTACACTTCTATGATGTTGCTAAATTACCTGCAGAAGAAATTACAGTAAAAGATCAACTGATTGGTGAATATGAAGCACTAGATGGTATTGTTTATCCGATTGAACCAGAAGACATTATGATTACCTCTGGTGGTAAAAATATTGGTATTGCTGGTATTATGGGAGGAGAAGATAGCAAAATTGATGAGTTGACACAAGCCATTATTATTGAGGCGGCCATATTTGATCGTGTCGCTATTCGTAAGACATCAAGGCGTTTGAACTTACAAACAGAAGCAAGTCTTCATTTCCAAAAAGGAATTGAGCCTTTAGCACCATTGAAAGCAATGGATCGTGCAGTTGCTTTATTAATAGAGCTTGCAGAGGCAGAATTCATTGAAGAAACTGTAATTTATGGGGATATAGAGCATAAACCTACCACGATTGAAACTAGGGTAGACTTCCATAATCGTGTTTTGGGTACTAATTTTACAGAGAATCAAATTGTAGAGGTATTTAGAAGGTTGGATTTTAATCCAGAAATAAAAGGAGAAGTCATTACTGTAACGATTCCTTCTTATCGTACCGATATTCATATTGATGTTGATTTGACAGAAGAAATCATTCGTTTAATGGGGTTTGAGCACATTCAATCTACTTTGCCAGTGATGGAAAGCACAATGGGTAGCTTGGCACCTAATGAAGGAAAGCGAAAGAAAATAAAAGAGATATTAGTGGGGACAGGATTTAATGAAGTGATGACCTATTCCCTTGTTTCAGAAGCTTATTTAAAGAATGCAGTAATGCCAATTGGAACTCCTGTTACATTAGCGAATCCAATGAGTGAGGATCGCAAGTATTATCGTACCTCTTTACTGCCAGCACTATTAGATGTGATTTCTTATAATCAAGCACGCTCCTTAGATGATTGGTCTTTCTTTGAGCTTGCCGCTGTTTATGACAATGAGGGAAATCAAGAAGAACGCTTGAGTTTGGCAATGAGTCATAAAACGGTGCTAAGTCGTTGGCAAAAATTGACGAGTATTCGTGATTTCTTTATTATGAAAGGGCAGTTAATCAATATCTTGAAGAAAATGGGTTTTGATGAACAAAGAATCTTCATCAAGAGTAATGAAATCAATACAACGGTCTTTCATCCAAATCAAAGTGCAGCGATTTATATTGATAGAAATTTGTTTGGTGTATTTGGAAAAGTGCATCCAAAAATTCAAGAGGAATATGATATTGATACCTGTATCATAGCGGAATTGAATCTGTCTACTTTATATCAAAGTAAACCAGCAGCAGTAAAATACAAACCAATCTCAAAATATCCAGCAGTTTATTTGGATATTGCGATTTTAGTTGATGATTCAGTCATCGCAGGGGAGATTGTCAGTGCGATTCGTAAAGTGGGTGGAAAGCTAGTTCAGGGTGTTGAAATCTTTGATGTGTATAAAGGCAATAACATTCCTGAGGACAAAAAATCATTGGCGATTCGAGTTTTATATCAATCATTTGAAAAAACATTAACAGATGCGGATGTACAACCAATACATGATGATATCATAAAGACTTTACAAAGAAATTTTGCAGCAATTTATCGTGATAAATAGTATTTCTTAATATTTTTGTTATAATAATTTAGTAATTTGGAAGGTGATATTATGGGTAGAGCATTTGAAGTAAGAAAAGCCTCAATGGCAAAAACATCAGCCGCAAAGGCAAAAGTATATTCTCGTTATGGTAAAGAAATCTATATTGCTGCTAAGGCAGGGGTTCCTGATCCAGAAATGAATGTGGGATTAAAGCGGATCATTGAAAAAGCAAAAGCCAATCAAGTTCCTGCGGATGTTATTAAAAGAGCGATCGAAAAAGCAAAAGGTGGTGCAGGAGAGCATTATGAAGAAGCTCGTTATGAGGGCTTTGGAGCGGGAGCTTCTACTATAATTGTAGATTGTTTAACAGATAATGTGAACCGTACAGTTAGTGAAGTAAGAAACTGTTTTACAAAAACAAAATCTAAAATGGGAGTAAGCGGTAGCGTAACTCATTTTTATGATAATCTTGGGTTGTTATCATTTTCTTATGATAATGAAGAAAGTATGTTAGATGCTTTAATCACCGCAGACTGTGATGTTTCTGAGTTAGAAGTTGAAGAAGGAATCATGAGCGTTTATGTAAACCCCACAGATTTGTATAAAGCGAAAGAAGCAATTGAATCCTTGTTAAAAGAAGTATCTTTTGATGTGTTAGAAATTACGATGTTGCCACAGGAGTATGTTTCTTTAGAAGGTGATGATTTACAACAATTCCAAAAATTATTAGATATGTTAGAAGCTGTTGATGATGTACAGCAGGTATATCATAATGTGCTTTTATAGGTGTAAAAGATGAAACGAATTATTACCTATGGAACCTATGATTTATTACATGTAGGTCATATTAATTTACTAAAACGAGCAAAAGAGCAAGGGGATTATTTAATTGTCGCACTTTCTACGGATGAGATTAATGAATTCAAAGGAAAAAAAGCTTATCATAGCTATGAAGAGCGTAAATTGATGTTAGAAGCAATACGATATGTAGACCTAGTAATTCCCGAATCCTCTTGGCAACAAAAGCCAGAGGACATTAAAAATTATCAGGTAGATGTCTTTGTAATTGGCGATGACTGGAAGGGCGAATTTGATTATTTAAAAGAGTATTGCGAAGTTTGTTATTTAGCAAGAACTGAAGGGATTTCTACCACTAAAATCAAAGAGGATCTTGAAAAAGCATTAGAAGTTAAAAAATAGGTAGAGCAATCTACCTTTTTATTTGAAATCATAGAATAATCGGAGCTTGAATTTCTTTCTTCTGTAACTCAAGTTTGTAATTGTTATGATAGGGATTTCCATAGGCAAGAGTGGCTCGATATTCAATTTGTCGATATGAATTAGGGATTTGATTGAATTTTGTGGCAATGGAAACTTCATTTTCTTTTAAGTACTTCAAATATGTTTGACCTTTCTGGTTAAAGCCTAATATACGAAGCGTATCTAAATTGGACAATGACTCAACTTCATCTTTAGATAGTTGAATTAGTAATGCCATCAGTGAACGTTGAATCCTTGACTGTGTATATCGCTTTGTAATGCAATTTGAAAGAAATGCTTGATAGTCAGTATAAAGAAGAGCATTTTTAATCATAAGGTTTTCAATTCCTTCAGAAAATAAAAATATTTTTTGTAAATATGTTTTTGGTAATGTTAATAAAAGGGTACGAAGATAAGGATAATAATCATCTATGAAATGAAGTTGTGTGTTTGTTAGTTGGGGATATATGCTGGTATGATTTTGAATGTTTTGTTTGTTTTTTAAGGCATTACGAATCGCAGAAGCGCTAAGATGTAAATTCTCTAAAGATTGATCGTGATAATGATTGGTTCTTTGAATAGAGTAAGCTTTGATTTTACAATCTTGTAATTCTTTTAGATAAGCAATTGCTAAAATATCATTAGGATAATAACTTCCTGCCATGAGTCCATAGGCTTTTGGATAAGAAAGCCCTTCATCAAGTTTCTCTTTTAAATGGTTTGGATTAATAGATAAACCAGCAATTTCCTTTAGTTCCTCTAAATTATTTGATTCACTACCAAAAACAATTGAATCTACTTTTGCAAGTTTTAGTAATGTAATACTACCATTTGCGAATTGTTGTGCACTCTGATTACTAAAAACAAAAGGAAGCTCAATGACTACATCCACGCCATTCTCTAAGGCGATTTTTGTTCTTGTCCATTTATCAATAATGGCAGGTTCACCTCTTTGTACAAAGTTTCCTGACATGACCGCAACTAAAACATCACAGTTTGTGATTTCCTTTGCTTTTTGGATATGGTATTGATGTCCATTGTGAAATGGATTATATTCGACTATAATGCCACATGCTTTCATTTCATCACCAGTACTAATATATCATATGTTTATAACATTTGTTATACTGAAAATGGAGGACTTAATATGGAAGTAAAAATGATCAGTATTCAATCATCATTTGATCAAGCAAAACTTCATGGAGATCTTTGTTATAATGATTCATCAATAAAAGCACTTGTTGTTATTTTTCATGGTATGTCAGAACACCGATTTCGTTATCGTTATTTTGCAGAACAATTAGTCAATAACGGGTATGCAGTACTTGTTTGTGACCATCGTGGACATGGTGAATCTGGGGAAATATTAGGTTATTTTGCAAGTGAAAATGGATGGTTAGTGAATTTAGAAGATTTACACTGCTTAATAAAAGAAGGGAAAAAGAAATTTCCTGAACTACCGATTATTCTGTTAGGACATAGTATGGGTGCGTTATTTGCGAGATCTTTCTTAAAGAGATATCAAGATGAAATAGCTGGGCTTATTCTTGTGGGAACTCCCGCAGATAACCCACTTGCGACCATTGGGCATCATATTGCGAATATTATCGCAAAATTTAAAGGGGAATATCATCGTAGTAAATTACTAGATAATATGAGTTTTGGTAGCTTCAATAAGGTGGTTAAAAGTCCAAAAACAAGATTTGATTGGATTAGTAAAAATGAAGAAAATGTGAATGCTTATATTAGTGATGAAAAATGTGGTTTTATATTTACCATAAAAGGATTTAAAGATGTTACTTTTGGTTTAAAGGATGTTTATCATTTTGATGGTTGGCGTAATCGTGAATCGAATTTACCAATTGCATTCTTTAGTGGTGCAGAGGACCCATGTTCCTGCATGAAAGATGGGTTTACTAATGCGGTAACAAAATTGAAATCATTTGGGTATAAAAATATTCAAACAAAATTATATCCAGAATTAAGGCATGAGATTTTGAATGAAAAGGAAAGAGATATTGTAATGAAAGACATCATTGAATTTATAGATAAGATAGTCTTACAATAAGGCAAATATACTTGTATTTTATTTCATTATAAGAAGAAGCGTTTAAAAATAGAAAATTATGGTATAATCATAATGCGAAGGGAGTGTATTTATGAATATTATCAGAACAAGTGCTGTAGAATTAACAACCATTCCAGCGATAGCGTATAAGCAAAAATTATCGGCAGGAGGTTCAGGAATCAAGATTATAAGATTAGATCAAGAAGCAGAAGCGGTTGCTACTATTGATAGACGTACTGCTGATGCAGTACCTTATAGAAAGTTCGATGAAACTTTATTTCCGATGGAGGCATTTGACGAAGCAATTGAAGCAACGACAGGTTTGCCTTATTCTTCAAGAGGATCCATTAAAGTTACAGTAACCGACAATACATGTGAAGAAGATGTTACAGAAGATGCTTCTGAGGGTATTGATATGGTAGATAGCCCAGAGTATCAAGCTATTATTGATCAATATATGGATGAAAAAGGAAAAATGAACTATGCTTTAATGAATCGTGATTTCATTAAATTCGCTGCAAAAAGTAGAGTTGTAGCAGATATGCTTGGTGAAGGAAAAAGTACTGACGAAATTGCAAAATTTGTTGTGAAGAGTCGTGCACAATCAATGTCAAACTCTAAGAATATCTTGGATGATCAACATGTCGATGATTTAATTGAAACATTAGATGAAATTGATCCTCGTAGTGCATTCAAAGAATTAAGAAGTTATATTAATCGCCTTCAAACAAGAAATAAAGGACGAAAATAAGACAGATTAATTCTAGCTATAAATAATCATATTGAATGAAAACAAGCTGAATCCAAGTAGTTGTCAGAAAAGGATAAGTTTGTTTTTTTTTTGTTTGATTTTCTAGTGTGCTGCATAGAAAAAAGAGCGTCGCTAGACAAGTAATTATTTCTGCTACTTGCTTGTCACGCTCTTTCTAAAATGAAATGAGATAATTATTTCAAATATTGATTCATCCAGTCAGTGATTTCTTTTAGGCGGGTCATTCTGTTCTTAGGTTTTCCTGCTCTGGATAATTCATGGTTTTCACCATGGAATAAACAAAATCTAGAATCAACACCATGCATTTTTAAGGCTGTAAACATTTGTAAGGCATCTCCCATATAACAACGGTAATCTTCATCTGAATGAATAAAGAGGAGTGGTGTTGTACATTTATCAGCATATTTGAGTGGAGAGTGATCCCATAGTACATCTTCATTACTCCAAGGGGTAGCGCCTCCCATTTGAAGTAAATTGTGATAATAGCCGATATCAGTAGTTAGACATTTGCTGACATAATTCGCAATAGAGCGTTGCGTTGCGGCTGCTTTAAAACGGTTTGTGTGTCCAACAATCCAATTGGTCATAAGTCCACCATAAGAGCCGCCGGTTACACCTAATTTACTTTCATCTATTTGAGGGTAGCGATTTATACATTCCTCTACAAATTCCATAATATCATTGTAATCAGTAGTACCATAACGCTCTCCCTCGATATTCGCAAATTCATTTCCTCTAGCATCTGAACCACGAGGATTTGTGAAAATAACAAAATATCCTTCTGTAGCCCATACTTGCATTTCATGGAATAAAGCATCTCCATAAACTACTTTAGGACCTCCGTGAATATTTAATATAGTTGGGTATTTTTTTGTTGGGTCAAACTTAGTCGGTTTGATTACAAAACCATCTAAATTAACATTTTCACTATTGTTAAAAGAGAAATATTCTGGGTAAGAAATCTTATGGGTATTTAACCATTCAGTATTAAAGTTTGAAATTTGGCTCTCTTCATTCGTTGTTAAATCATGAATATAAATTTCTTGTAAGCCTTGATCTCTGACCCCTATGAAAATGATTTTATCATCATGAATATCAAAACAATCAATACTACCTGTTTTATTTCGTGAAATTTGAGCCTCCATCTTATCTTTCAACGAGAATATATAAGAGGAATAACGGCGTGTTGAAGTATAAAATAATTGTTGATTAGAAATTCGTAGAGAAGTTCCTCCTCCGTATTTACAATCACTGCCTGAAGTTGAGCCAATACTAAAGTCACCATCCATTAATATGGTAGGCGTATTCTGATTAAATCCTAATTTGTAAAACCGAGAATTTTTATAAGAAGTTCGCTCGCTCAATGGTAAAGCAAATAGAATCATTTCATTATTGATAACTCTAGTGAACGATATAGCGTATTTTTGATCTAAGAGAATTTCTTGATTTGTATGAGTAGTTAAATCATAGGTAAATAATTTATCCTCTAGATCCATCATGTCAGTATAATGGTTGCCAGAATAAACAACTTTTTGACTATGTTTGTCATAAGTGTAATCGGTAAGATTTAAAAAACTGTCGCTGATGGCAGTGAGGCTATCCTCATTCATTTTATAAAGATATAAACGATTTCTTTTCTTGTTGATAATTCCTTTTCCGTTGGACCAAAATGGAATCTCATCAAAAATAGTATGTGCTTTTGAACGCTCATGCCATTCCTTGATTGCTTGGTCACTTTCTTCTTTTGAAAGAGAAGTCACATCAGGGAAATTATGATCATGATTTCCAACTAATAAAAAAGTATTATGGTCAAGTACTTTTATCCCACTACATTTCATGTTTACACTAAAAAATCTAGTGGCTTCTCCTCCTGTAATATCAATGATATTATAAACGGTGAGTGGATGTCCCTTATTAACTAAATCTTTATCTTTTTCATTTCGGAAACTAGGAAAGATGATATGGGTATCATCAAGCCAAGTAATACTTCTTTCTGCATCAAAACTAGTGAGTTTCTTAATTGCCTTGCTTGTGGTATCCAAAAGGTAAATATTGGATTTGTATTTGTTTTCTTCTAATGAGCCATTGCTTACAACAAAGGCAGCATACTTACCACTTGGGTTATAGTTGATATCAGAAAGAAAATTGATATCAAAAACAGATTCATTTGTAATTAAAGACATAGTGATTTCCTCCATGTTAGTATTATAACACCGAAACCTGCAAGTGATGACTTGAAATAGGATGATTTTATTGACTTTAGGATACTTTTTTCTTATAATATAAATCGTCAACGAAGTAGGTGAAAGAATGAAGTGGTCACGTAGTGAATTAGAGCGTTTAGGAGATAATCAACTCGTGATTGATGAACAAGTGTCATTTTCAGCTGAATCGTTAGAAAAGATTGGGCGTCTTAGAGAATTGAAGGATGTTCAAATTGTGGGAAAAGGATATTTTGATCAAAATGTAGAACGTTTTTATGTAGATATGACTGTGACAGGTGAGATGGTTGTGCCTTGTGCCATTACGCTTGAAGATATCCATTTACCTCTTGACTTTGTGGCATCTGAATCATTTTCGTTTGATAAGGTCGAAGAGGATGAACCAGTAAATGAAGTGCATGGAGAAATCCTTGATTTATTACCGATTATATTTCAACTGATTCTAATGGAGGTTCCTTGGAAAGCTGTTAAGGAAAATCTAAAAGAATATCCGAAAGGTGATGGTTGGGAAATTGTTCGCGAAGAAGATTTTGAAAGAAGAGAAAAAGGGCTTGACCCAAGATTAGTAAAACTCAAAGAGTTTATACCAAGCGATGATTAGGAGGTGCTGGCATGGCTGTTCAACAAAGAAGAAATTCAAAGACTAGAAAAGCAAAACGCAGAACACACTACAAATTACCAAAAGTGACTTTGGTTAAGTGTGATGCTTGTGGGGAATTTAAAATACCACATCGTATATGCGAATGCGGACATTATCGTAGTGAAAACTAAGAACTGAAAAGTTCTTTTTTTTATTCTTAAAAGAAGAACGCATATTTATAGATATTTTGCATGATTAGTTAAAATAAACAAAAATAACAAAAAAAGGGCTTTTGTACTGTACAAAACTCTTTTTTTTGTATATAATAGTGGAGAAAAGTAGCAAATTGTAGGGAATTGTGTAGAATTGTGGGAGGTTATGATATGTTTATTGGTGAATATCGACATAACATTGATGCCAAAGGGCGTATTATTATTCCTGCGAAATTCCGTACTCAGTTAGCTGAGAATATGATTGTTACAAAAGGATTAGATGGTTGTTTAACCATATATAGCTTAGAAGAGTGGGCAGAGATTCTTGAACAGTTAAAGAAGTTGCCAAATACGAAAAGAGAATCAAGGAAATATGTGCATATGGTAACCGCAAAAGCTGCAGAGTGTGAATTGGATAGTCAAGGAAGAATCTTATTACCTACACCATTAATTGAAGAAGCAGCAATTACGAAAGAATGTGTTGTAGTAGGAGTTGCGGATCATGTGGAAATTTGGGCAAGAGAACGTTGGGATGCTTATTATGATGAAGCGAGTGATTCATTTGAAGATATTGCAGAACAATTGACGGATTTCTTACGATGAAACATGTATCAGTATTACTTGAGAAGAGTGTGGAGTCATTAAATATAAAACCAGATGGAATTTATATTGATGCAACCTTAGGAAGAGGCGGTCACAGCTATGAAATTCTTCGATTCTTAACAAGTGGACATTTGTATTGTATTGATAAGGATATTGTGGCGCTTGAAGAATCAAAGGAGTATTTATCAAAAGTAAGCCAAAATTTCACAGTGATTCATGATGATTTTAAAAATCTGAAACATATTCTAAATGAATACAAAATTGAACGTATCGATGGCATTCTCTTTGATTTAGGTGTATCTTCACCCCAATTTGATGATCCAAATAGAGGTTTTAGTTACCGTTATGATGCCAGATTAGATATGCGTATGGATCAAAGACAGGCATTAAGTGCTTATGAGATTACCAATGAATACTCATTCCATGAGCTTCTACGAATATTTAAGGATTATGGGGAAGAAGCAAACGCTAAGTTAATTGCAAGAGCTATTGAAAAGAAACGCTTAGAGAAACCGATTGAAACAACCTTTGAATTAGTTGAAGTTATTAAGTCAGCCTTACCACAAAAGGTATTAAAGAAAAAAGGACACCCAGCGAAACAAGTATTTCAATCATTAAGAATTGAAGTGAATCAAGAATTAGAACAACTAGATGAAGTATTACATTTAGCGGTTAATAAATTAAAACTGGATGGAAGGGTGGTTGTAATTACTTTTCATTCATTAGAAGACCGAATTGTGAAACGAGTATTTCAATCATATGCAGATGAAGTCAAGGTTAACAAAAGAATTCCATTATTAGCAAGTCAATTGGAAAAACCGAAATATGCATTATTAAATCGGAAACCAGTGACGGCTACGGAAGAAGAAATGGAGCTAAATCCACGCTCAAAGAGTGCAAAACTCAGAGTATTAAAAAGATTGGAGGAGTAAGGAAATGGCAAAAGTTAAACGATACAAGAGAAAATTGAAGTGGAACAGAGTAATTGTCTTTGTGTTTTTCATTACGGGCTTAACTTACTTAGGCACCTCTATCTTTTTAAGGCAACACAATGTTAATTTGAGTACTAGAACACAAAGAGTTGAAAGTGAAATTGTGAGCATACAAAGAGAAAATGAAGCATTGAAAGTAGAAATTCAACAATTATTGAATCAAGCAGCACAAGTTGCAAGCGAAGACGGAATGGTTAAAGATGAAAGTAATGTAGTTTATATCGGAAACGAGGAATAATCATGATAAAACGAAGTAATCGTATGATTTTTCTCGTTTTTGTTGTTGTTTTTGTAGTAAGCGCTATCTTAGTTGTAAATGTTTTTTGTGTGACAGTATTATCACAACATGTACGAAGTCAAACAGATATTTCACAATACAGTAACCAAGCAAGCATCCGAAAAGAAATTATTGCAGCAAATCGTGGAATTATTTATGACAGTAAAGGGAATATTATTGCTCAAGATATGGAAACTTATAATTTGCGTGCGTACTTATCCGAAACACGAATGGCACCGGGTAATAAGCCTGCCTATGTTGTTGATCCGGTAGCTACAGCAAGAATATTGTCTCCTATTTTAGGTATGAGTGAAGAGTCATTATTTGGCTTTTTGAGTAAAGAAAATGTATATCAAACCGAAATAGGAACTCGTGGACGAAACTTATCGGCAGAAGTGAAAAACCAAATTGAAGCCCTTGGATTACCGGGGATTGAGTTTTATGAAACTAAAAACCGCTTTTATTCTCAAGGGGTCTTTTCGTCACATGTGATTGGTTTTGCACAATATGATATTGAGTTAGAACAATTGGTAGGCAGAATGGGAATTGAGTCTATTTATAATGAGGAATTGCGTGGTATTGATGGTTATGTTGAATATGTTAGTAATAAAAGTGGATATCGTTTGCCCGGCGCACAAATAACGACTGTTCCCGCAGAACATGGGAATAATATATATTTGACTTTAAATAGAACAATTCAACTTGCTTTAGAAGAGTCATTAGCAGAATCAATGACCATGTTTAATACAAGTAAGGCTTGGGGTGCAGTAGTAGAAGTGGATACCGGAAAAATACTGGCAATTGGGGGGTATCCTACATTTGATCAAACAATACTAGATATTGATGAATATATGATATTAGGTTCTCAATATGTTTATGAACCGGGTTCGACAATGAAGACATTTACTTATGCTGCGGCTATTGATAGTGGCGTTTATGATGGAAAAGAACTCTTTGATTCTACGACATTTAGGATGGCTGTTAGTGGTGGAAGAGCCATTCGCTCTTACAGTGGAAATTATGTTGAAACAATCAATAATGCGAATCAAAGAAATTGGGGATCAATCGATTTTGACAAAGGCTTTAGATACTCTAGTAATGTAGGGATTGCGGTGTTACTAACTGAATATATGGAACCTGCGGTTTATGAAAATTATCTAGACCGATTCGGTTTCTTTCAAAAGGTGAATGTGGATGGTTTACCAGAGGAAACAGGATCTAAAAACTTTCGTTACCCATTTGAAAAATTGACTGCAGGTTTTGGACAAGGGTCTTCTGTTACGATGTTACAATTGCTTCAGGCATATACAGCGATTCTCAATGATGGACAAATGGTTAAGCCATATTTAGTGCAACAAATTAAAAATCCTACCACCAATGAAATAGTCTATAATGCAGAAACACAAGTGGTATCGAATCCAATTAGCCCTGAAACAGCAAAACAAGTACAGCGTTTAATGTATGATGTTGTGAACACAGAGGATGGTTCTGGAAGGTTTTATGATTTAGAAGAAGTTGAAATCATTGCAAAGACAGGTACCGCACAAATCTTTCAAAACAATACCTATAATAATGGGCGAGTTATTGTTTCAATTGCCTTAGGATTTCCAGCAGATGATCCTAAAATCTTAGTATATTATGCGTTTGAATGTGATTATTCTAATCAAGTTCATCTTCAAACTGATCCTATAAAAAATTTGGTGTTGAAAACTTCTCAGGAATATAACTTCATTCAACCAACTAAAAATCAGGAGGATGAAGCAAGTGAGTATCATCGTGTTGATAGTTATGTGATGCCTGCTGTATCAAATCATAATCTTGAATACGGATTACAAAAATTGGATGGAATTGAGAGCGAACTTATTATTTTAGGAAATGGAAAACAGGTAGTAAAACAATATCCAGCTGCCAATGAAATGGTGCTATCAAATCAACCAATTTTATTGTTGACAGATTCGGATGATATTTTAATGCCTGATATGACAGGATGGAGTAGAAAAGAAATTTTAGCTTTTTGGACAATGACAAATATAGAAATTTATATCAGTGGTTATGGACTTGTTTATGAACAGGATATATTAGAAGGTATCTTATTATTTCCAGATACAGTAATCAATTTAAAACTTAAATGAATAATTGCATTATTTCGTGTATAATGAATAAGCAATCGTTTTTTGGAGGTATTTTATGTTATTGGTCTTAATTGCTTTTTTAATCAGTTTATCTGCTACTATTTTGTTGTATCCCTTATATATTCAATTTATGAAAAATCTTAAATATGGACAATCAATCAGTGAGTATTCATTAAAAGAGGATCAAGAAAAAAAAGGAACTCCTACTATGGGAGGCGTTTTGTTTGTTTTGGTTTCTTGTATTAGTACAATAGCAGTATATCAAAGCTTTTATTTAGATCAATATTTAATCATGGTGTTATTAGCATTTTTAGGCTATGGATTGATTGGGTTTGTGGATGATTTTATTATTGTAATTCAACGGAATAATAAAGGATTACCAGCAATCGTTAAGCTTTTGTTACAAGTGGTGCTTGCGATTGCCTTTTATATGATTTATCAGGGGCAATTAGAGTCCGTTGTTCGCATTCCTTTTATAGGCGTTCTTAAGGGGAATAAAAATCTCTATCCAATATTAATTTTCTTTATGTTTGTTGGGGCTAGTAATGCGGTAAATATTACAGATGGAATGGATGGATTGGCTGGAGGAACTAGTGTGATTGCCTTAATGCCGTTTTTCATTCTTGCACTTCAACGCGGAGAAATAGGAGTCGCAGTATTTATTGCATCGTTAATAGGTTCATTACTAGGGTTTTTACGATATAATATCAAACCAGCTAAGATTTTTATGGGAGATGCAGGCTCGTTGGCACTTGGTGGAGTCATGGCGGCAATTGGTGTTGTATTAAAAATTGAATTTGGTTTAATTTTAATTGGTGGTATATTTGTGTTTGAAACATTATGCGTTATTATACAAATTGGTTCTGTGAAATTAAGAGGGAAACGCGTGTTTCCCTATACGCCTATTCACTATAGCTTCCGTTTGAAAGGGATTCCCGAACAAAAAGTAGTCTTCTTATTTTGGATAGGAGGATTGGTGTTTGCTGTACTAGGATATATGGTGGCACTTTCATGAAAAAAGTTTTAATTGTTGGCTATGCGCGTAGTGGTAAAGCCGTTTCCCTTTTGTTAAATAGAATGGGATATCAACTTACGATTACGGACATGAAAGAAATAACAGATAAATCTATCTTGGAGAATTTAGGAATTCAAGTATTTGATAGTGGACATCCAGAGTTTCTTATAGATGAAAAATGGGACTTTGTTGTTAAAAATCCGGGGATTCCTTATCATGTACCATTTATAAAGCAATTGCTGGCAAATCATCAGAGGATTTTAACAGAAATTGAAGTTGCTTCTTGGTTTGCAAAAAAATATCAATTTGCATCTATTACAGGAACCAATGGAAAAACAACAACGACAATGATATTAGCAGAAATGCTAAAAAGACAGTTTTCTGATAGTTATGCGATTGGAAATATTGGTATTCCTTTATCAGAATTAGTATATGAAAAAGGGGATATTGATGCAAAAATCTCATTAGAAATATCAGGTTTTCAATTGCTTGGAATAGAAGGATTTCATCCTGTTGTTTCAACAATTACCAATTTGACACCAGATCATTTAGACTATTTTGATTCGTTAGAAGATTACTATAAATCAAAGACTTTGGTTTATCGTAATCAAAGTGCTGATGATTGGTTCATTCGTAATTGTGATGATGAAGCAGTCATGATGTATTGTCAGGATATTCCTTGTCAAATTATTAATTTCTCATGGCAACATCAATATGACTTATATCTTGAAAAGGGAAAGGTATATTTGTTTAAGCAGTTTTTATTTGCAGAAGAGGATTTGAAAATTGTAGGAAGACATAATTTACTGAATGCAATTATGGCAGCAGCAATGGCCGTTAAGATGGGGGTTACTCCTGAACAAATACAATTAGCAATTCGTGATTTTCATGGGGTAGAACATCGAATAGAGTATGTGAAGGAAATTAATCATGTAAAGTATTATAATGACTCAAAAGCAACCAATACGGATTCTACGATTGTGGCGCTTAAAGCATTTGAAAAACCTGTTATTTTGCTTGCAGGTGGGACAGATAAGAAAACAGGATTTGCAGATTTGATACCATATCTAAGCAAGGTAAAACAAATGATTGTTTTTGGGGATACCAAAGAACAATTAAAACAATTAAAAGAGGGAACAATTGTAGTAAATAACCTAAAGGAAGCAGTTGAACTTGCGCACGAAATAGCAGTTAGTGGAGATATTGTGCTATTATCGCCTTGTTGTGCTAGTTATGACCAATATGAAAACTTTGAAGCTCGAGGAAAAGAGTTCAAAGAACTGGTAGCAAAGCTATAAAATTCATTTCGGATTGTTTTACTTTTTTTTCATTAATAAATAGCATATAATATAATAAATGAGAGGAGTTTTTATGGTTTATTCTGTATACAGAGATTCACGGGTTAAACTATTGATTTATTTGAAGGTTAGTCAATTAAATCGAGAAGCGATGTCCAGTATAAAATATAATCACATAGCTGATTATTTGAAAATCTATAAGTGGAGTAAGTCTCAACCATTTAGTTTTCATGAAGCTACAAATGATATTGTGACGATTACTGCAGAAGAAATCGTGGCTTTTCTAGCAAGACGAAGTGCAAATAGAGCTGATCATTTTCATGAAGATTCCTTCAAAGACATGTTTAAGTAAGGAGTCTTTTTTATGCGAGATTATCAAACATATATAAATCAATACAACATTAGTGCATGGAAAGCTAAAATACTTGCTTGCCAAGCATTGACTGATAAACAAATCCAACAGATTTTGTTTCCAGAAAAAGAAAGTGTATTTACCAGTTCAAAAGAATTAGAAAATATAATAGATAGACTATATTTAGCAAAAAAGAATAAAGAGAAGCTGGTTGTAATTGGTGATTATGATGCAGATGGAATTTGTGCGACCACAATTATTGTAGATGCTTTAGAAGTTTTTGGTATAAATTGTGGCTTTTATATTCCGAATCGCTTAGAGGAGGGATATGGAATTTCCATTGATATATTAAAACGCGTAGCAGAAAAGGGTTATTCTTTGGTATTAACTGTTGATAATGGAGTTGCAGCAATAGAGGCATTGGATTACGCGAAAGCAAATAACATGGAAGTGATTGTAACGGATCATCACATCATTCCCACAGAGTATGACTATGACTTTTTATTGCATCCAGCACGTTTAAGTCCACAATACCAAACAATTTGTGGTGCAGGAGTTGCCTTATTATTAGTGCGTAGACTATTAAATGATGAGAATGTAGACTTTTATTATGTTTTAGCAATGATTGCGACGATTGCTGATATGATGCCTGTATTTGATGAAAACAGATGGATTATTCAAAAGGGATTAGCATTGTTAAAAGAAAAGCACTACCCGTCAATTGAAGCACTATTGGATAAACCAACAGCGAACTTGAATGATACAGATATCGCATTTCAAATTGTGCCAAAAATCAATACTTTGGGAAGACTTGCTGATCGAAGTAATGTAAATAATTTAGTGCATTATTTTCGTTTGAAAAATCTCAGCGAAATAAAAAATGTTGCGACTCAAATTAATCAATTAAATAGTGAAAGAAAAGAACTCACTTCTCAGTCTTTAGCTAATATTGGAAGCATACAAAAAGTAGGCGCAATGCACATTGTGCTAAATGAAAGTCTTCATGAGGGTGTGATTGGACTGGTAGCAAATAAATTAGTGAATGAATTGAAGGCGCCTGTTTTAGTCTTAACAGCAACAGCGAATGGCTATAAGGGAAGTGGTAGAAGCCCAAATGGCTTTGATATCCATACTTTTTTTCAAGCTTTTGAAAGCAAGTTAGTGTCCTTTGGGGGACATAAAAATGCTTGTGGTTTGGAAATGAAGCAGGAAAATTATACTTCTTTTTTGGCTTTTATTGAATGTCATAGTGAGGATTATGAATGTTTTGATTGTGATGAAGACAATGAAGTCATAGAGCTTGAAGCAGAAGAACTTCACTTGGAGATGATTGATGAAATCAATCATTTACGACCATTTGGTACGGGATTTTCGCAACCAAAATTAAAGATTAATCATTTTGAAGTGGAAAAGTGCAGTATTTTGGCAAAGAAATATATCAAATGGAAATCTAAAAATCCATTATTAGAAGCCGTTTATTTTCAGGTAGGTTTAAAGTATGAGGATGTTTGCAATGTACAAATAATGAGTTTCTTTGGAAGTATACAGTTAAATGAATTTCGCAACCAAAGGAAAATAACAATTGTAGTAGATAGCGTTTGATTTTTATTGGTGCTTAAACTATAATTGTTTTTATTAGGAGGCATTGAACATGAACTTAAAGAAATATATTGCTGATATTCAAGACTTTCCTATCCCGGGAGTGTTATTTCGTGATATTACTCCGTTAATGGCGGATGGTGAAGCTTTTCATGAAGCGTGTAATCGAATTATTCAATATGCAAAGAAACAAAATGTGGATATTATTGTCGGTCCTGAATCGAGAGGGTTTATATTTGGATGTCCCATTGCCTATGCTCTTGGGATAGGGTTTGTACCTGTTAGAAAACCGGGAAAATTACCTCGAGAAACGCTAAGCCATAAATATGACTTAGAATATGGTAGTAATGAACTTCATGTTCATCGTGATGGTATTAAACAAGGACAGAGAGTTCTCATTGTAGATGATTTATTAGCAACAGGTGGAACAGTGGCGGCTACTATCAAAATTATAGAAGAATTAGGTGGTACTGTTGCTGGATGCGCATTTCTTGTTGAGCTAGAAGATCTTAACGGAAGAGAAGTGCTAAAGGGTTATGACATCTATACTGAAATGACATATTAATAATCGAGGAGGCTACTCTTCGATTTTTTGAAAAGGAGGTGATTGATATGGCAGGAAAAGTTGTTGAACATAATTTTGATGATGTGATGCAAATAGTGAAAACTTATATTTCTAATCCAAAAAATCTTGCTTTAATACGGAAAGCGTACCATTATGCCGATAAAATGCATGCTGGTCAAACCCGAAAAAGTGGCTCTCCTTATATCAGTCATCCGATAGAGGTAGCTTATATTCTTGCAGGTTTAAATGTAGGCCCAAAAACAATTGCAGCCGCTTTCTTACATGATGTGATTGAAGATTGTGGAGCAACAAAAGAAGATTTTTTGAAAGAATTTGACGAAGAAGTATTCACTTTAGTGGAAGGTGTCACAAAAATAGGAAATATTGAATTTAAGGATGAGAAGGAATATCAAGCGGCAAATCATCGTAAGATTCTAATCGCTATGGCTCGTGACATTCGTGTTATTTTAATTAAGTTAGTAGACCGACTTCACAATATGCGTACACTTCAATTTCGAAGTGTGGAGAAACAAAAGAAAATTGCAGAAGAAACAAGAAATGTGTATGCACCAATTGCTCATCGATTGGGGATTAGTGAAATCAAAAATGAGTTAGAAGACTTATGCTTTTATTTTTTAGAGCGTGAGCAATATTATGAAATTGCAAGAATGGTAGAAGTTCGTCGTGCAGAGCGGGATGAGCATGTTAATAAAATGATTCATGAAATTAGCAATATGTTAGCTGAATTGCAGATTCCATTTCGTATTTTTGGTCGTTCAAAACACCTATACAGCATTTACAAAAAAATGACTACCAAACATAAACGATTTGATGAGATATTAGATTTATTAGCGATTCGTGTAATTACAGATACAGAGATGTTTTGTTATGAGGTTTTAGGGTATATTCATCAAAGTTATCGCCCAATTCCGGGACGTCTAAAGGATTATATTGCGATGCCTAAAATGAATATGTATCAATCATTACATACAACAGTAGTTGGCAATGAAGGAAGTATTTTTGAGGTTCAAATACGAACAGAATTAATGGATTCCATTGCCGAACAAGGGGTTGCTGCCCATTGGCGGTATAAAGAAGGAAACCGTTATAATGCAGTGAAAGAACAAAAAGAAATTGAAGAAAAACTATCTTGGTTTAAAGACTTAAGCAATATAGAAGATGAATCTGGTGATGATGATCAAGAATTTATGGATGCTTTGAAAAAGGATTTATTTGAAGCGAATGTGTATGTCATGTCACCAAAAGGACGAGTGATTGACTTACCAAATGGATCTACACCAATTGATTTTGCTTATCGTATTCATACAGAAGTAGGGCATTCCACTATAGGTGCTATTGTCAATAATACATTAGTACCAATCAATACAGTATTGAAAACTGGGGATGTCGTGCAATTACGGACTAGTAAACAATCTGCAGGCCCTAGTGAAGATTGGTTAAAATTCGTTAAAACTTCTCATGCTAGAAATAAAATTCGTGGATTTTTGACAAGAAAAGAAAGTGAAGTACGTGATCCAATTATTGAAAAAGGGGAGCAACTTCTAAAAGAAGAATTAATTCGCCGAGAAGTAGATTTGGATCAAATGAGTGGTAAAAAATTAGAACAATTATATTCGCAAATGAATTTTAATAATGCAAATGATTTCTTTTATGCCTTAGGTAACAAAGCAATTACCATCAATTCTGTTCTAAATAGAATTTCTAACAAAAAAAGCTTGTTAGAAAATCTGAATATTTCTCGCAATTTTGTTCGAGAACAACCCAAAAAGACAGTTTCGAAATTTGGTGTGTCTGTAGCAGGAATTGATTCTGTTAAAATTCAATTAGCAGGATGTTGCAGTCCAGTTCTTGGAGATGAAATTGTGGGGTATATTACAAAGGGACAAGGTGTCAGAGTACATCGGCAAGATTGTCCTAATATTATTCAAAAGAAACAGCGCTTAGTAGAAGTTTCTTGGGATGAATCTGGACAAGATGCGAAATTTGATGTAGTTTTATATATAGAATCAATGGATCGTAATTTTTTACTGACAGATCTAGTTACTGTCATTTCTCAATATAAAGCAGGATTAAATGCAATTAACTCAGAAGTGAATGAAGATAAAGTGACAGCTACGACAACAGTGAAAATTACCGTAAATAATGTAGAGCATTTGCGCAATATTATGGCAAATTTAAGAAAAGTAGACAGTGTTATCAAAGTAGAGAGAGCGATTCAATAGAGAGGATGATTTACATTGGAGTTAGCCCCCAATTTGATATTAATAGCTGTATTGATTGTCATAAACGCATTTTTTGCTTCAGCAGAAATGGCAATTATTTCAGTAAATAGGAGTAAGTTAAAGGCATTAAGTGCCGAGGGGAACAAAAAAGCAGAACAAGTATTATTACTAGTAGAGCAACCTACAAAATTTTTATCAACAATACAAGTTGGGATTACACTGTCAGGTTTCTTTTCTAGTGCCACAGCAGCAAGAAGTTTATCAGAATATTTAGGGAGTTTTTTATCTCAATTCAACATTCCTTATGTAGATACATTATCCTTGATATTGTTGACCATTACGTTATCTTTTCTAACACTTGTTTTTGGTGAATTATATCCAAAGCGTATTGCTTTGCAAAAGGCAGAACCTTTATCAATGAAAGTTGTTGGTACTGTTGTTGTGATTCAAAAATTGGTGGCACCATTTGTAAAATTATTGTCTATCGTTACAAATGCATTACTTCGTTTCACTGGTTTTCGAGTGGATGGAGTGGATGAAGAGATCAGTCGCGAAGAGATTCGTAGTTTAATTGTTACAGGAGAAGAATCAGGTGTATTAAATGAAATTGAAAGGGACATGATAGATGGTGTCTTTGATTTTGATGAGAAAGTTGCAGAATCAGTGATGACGCCTCGTACAGAAGTGTTTGCTATTGATATTAATGCAAACTTATCAGATAGTATTGATCAATTATTAGAACAACAATATTCACGTGTTCCTGTTTATGAAGATGAAGTGGATAATATTATAGGGGTTTTATATTTAAAAGCGTTTTTCTTAGAAGCACGTAAAAAGGGATTTGATGGTGTTGATATTAGAGCCATTCTACATCCTGCCACTTTTGTATTTGAAAGAAAACGGATTGATCTTTTATTTAAAGAAATGCAACAGAAAAAAATACATCTTGCGATTGTAATTGACGAATATGGGGGATTTTCTGGTATCATTACAATTGAAGACCTAATAGAAGAAATCATGGGTGAAATAGAAGATGAATACGATGAAGATGAACAAGCTATTCGGCGAATTAATGATCATAATTATTTAGTTGAAGGATTAACAAGCATCTATGATTTAAACAAAGAATTAGATTTGAATATTGATGAGCAGTCAAAGCAATATGAAACAATTTCTGGCTTGATGATTTACTTATTAGGATATATACCAAAAGATGATGAACATCCTTCAGTGGAATATCAGGATTTGCTTATTAGAGCTGAAAAAGTAGAAGGAAATCGGATTGAAACAGTACGGATTATTAAAACTATCACTAATCAGAAAGTAGAGGAATAGACATATGGCAGCAAAGAAAAATGTCTATGATACAACTAGACATACAATCAATGAACTTTTGGTAGGCTTATTTAATTATATTTTGTATATTGAAGACAGAAACTTAAAGGAAAAAGGGGTTCCTTTGACCATGACAGAAGTTCATATTCTAGAGAACATTGAGAAAACGAGTGATAACTCAATGTCACACATTGCAGGCAGAATGATGGTAACCCAAGGAACATTAACGACTAATGTAGGAAAATTGATTGAAAGAGGGTATGTAGAGAGGCAGAAGGATGAAGTGGATCGGCGCATTGTTCGTCTAACACTTACCGAAAAAGCAAAGCCAATTCTTGATGTGCATCAATCATTCCATGATGAAATGATCGATCGTGCCATTCAAGATCTAGGACTGGAAGAAAATGAATTATTAATGGGATCTTTAGACCGAATTTTACAATATTTCCGTGAGGAATATCGCATTAAGGCAAATATTTAATACGCTATCTTTTCATTTTTATATAATTGTGATAAACTTAGTTTAAATCTAATGAAAAAGAGAGAATAGAAGTGATTTGTGTAGAGAGAGAGCGTGTGGTGAAAGCTCTTGAAATGCTTACTATTAAGACACTTTTGAAGAGTTATTCTGAATTTAGTAGGAATAAACGTTACTTGCGTTAAAAGTTGAGGGCATAGCGAAGCTATGAACGAAGGTGGTATCGCGCAGAAGCGTCCTTTGAGAGGATGCTTTTTTTTGTAAGGAGGAAATATGAGCAATTTTCAGAAAATTAAAGGAACAAGAGATGTTTATGGTTTGGAAGTAAAGCGGTGGCAAAAAATTGAACGTTTGATTCAAGAACTATGTTTTTTGTATGGCTATGAAGAGTTTAGGACTCCAGAATTTGAAAGTACAGCAGTATTTAAAAGAGAAGCAGACAGCTCAGATATGGTGAATAAGGAGATGTATACCTTTCTTGATCAAGGAAATCGTTCGTTGACATTACGACCTGAATCAACAGCAGGAATCGTGCGTAGTGTAGTTGAAAACAAGTTGTTTGCAAATGCAGATCTACCATTGAAATATTATTATCTTGCTTCAAGTTTTCGTTCTGAAAATCCTCAGAAAGGGAGATTTCGCATCTTCCATCAGTTTGGAATAGAAGCATTTGGTGCTAAAAATCCTTTGCTTGATTTAGAAGTAATTACATTAGGAACAAGTTTATTAAATATTTTAGGATTAAAAGATGTACTGGTATTAATCAATACTCTTGGAGATGAAGAATCAAGAGAGAATTATAGAAATGCTTTGAAAGAGCATTTTGCACTTAGTGTTGATAAGATGTGTGCTGATTGTCAAAGGCGCTATCAACAAAATCCACTACGCATCTTGGATTGTAAAATTGATAAGGGACATCCGGCAATGGAGAACGTTCCGCCAATGAGTGCCTATTTAAGCGAGGATTCAAAGTCCTATTTTAATCAAGTAATTGATGGCTTAAAAATGTTAGAAATTCCTTACGAGATAGATGAGAAATTAGTAAGAGGCTTAGATTATTATACAGATACAGTATTTGAAATTGTTTCTACAAATAAGGAAATGGGTTCTCAAGCTACTATTTTTGCGGGTGGACGCTATGATAAATTAGTAGAATACTTTGGTGGACCAGAATTGAGTGGTGTGGGATTTGGTTTAGGAATGGAGCGACTTTTAATTGCATTGGAGGCAGAGAATATTTCATTGGATGAAGAAGATATGATTGATTTATATGTTTTATGTCTTGACAAGAAGTATCAAAAAGAAGCTTATATTTTGACTACTTTGGCTCGCTCAAATGGCTATCGTACAGAAATGGATTATTTGGGTAGGTCAATGAAGGCACAATTTAAAACCGTAGATCGTAAAAAAGCACAGGTTGTTGCAATTTTAGGTGAAGATGAGGTGCGTTTAGGAAGAGTTAGTTTAAAATATATTCCCACACAGGAACAAGTATTAGTAAACTTTGATGAAATAATTGCTCAATTGGATGCTTGGTCAAGTCAATCACATGAACATAAGGGCTGTGAGTGTGGACATAATCATGAAGATTGTGATGGGGAAAATTGTAATTGTGGTCATCAACATTAGGAGGAATTATGAAAAGAACGCATAATAATGGAGAATTAAATATAAGTTATGTTAATCAGGAAGTAAAATTAATTGGTTGGGTTAGTAAACGCCGCAACTTTGGAGCAATGGTCTTTATTGATTTGCGAGATCGATATGGGATTACGCAGATTGTAGTGGATGAATCCTTAACAGAATCCATCAAAGATGTTCGTAATGAATATATTTTACAAGTAAGTGGAACAGTTATGGAAAGAAAAGACAAAAATAGTAAGCTTGCGACAGGTGATATTGAGGTCATTGCTTCAACAATTGTAATTGTGAATACTGCTGAAACAACACCTTTGATTATCGCGGATGAAACAGATGCATTGGAAGATACAAGGTTGAAATATCGTTATTTAGATATGAGGCGACCAGTGATTCAAGAGAAATTTTTTATTCGACATAAAATCACAAAAACGATGAGAGATTTTTTGGAGGAACAAGACTTCATTGAGGTTGAAACACCCATTTTAACAAAATCAACACCAGAAGGAGCTCGCGATTACCTAGTGCCTTCTCGTGTTCATGCAGGGGAATTCTATGCGCTTCCGCAATCCCCTCAATTATTTAAACAATTATTAATGATTAGTGGATTTGAACGTTATTATCAAGTTGCTCGTTGTTTTCGTGATGAAGACTTACGAGCAGATAGACAAATGGAATTTACACAAGTGGATATTGAAACTTCATTTTTAGACGAAGAGGAAATTCAAGATATGGTCGATAAGATGTTTCAGAAGCTCATGAAAGAAGTGAAGGGCATTGATATTGAAGTGCCAATACAAAAAATGAAATATCAAGAGGCAATGGAGCGTTATGGCAGTGATAAGCCTGATATTCGTTATACTATGGAATTACAAGATTTGACTACAGAATTAAAAAACAGTGAATTTCAAGTATTTCAAAATGCCTTGCGTGCAGAAGGAATCATTAAAGCAATTAAAGTTTCTAATAAGGCAGAAGCAAGTCGCAAACAAATTGATCAATACACAGAAGAAGCAAAAAAGAATGGAGCAGGTGGACTTGTTGCCTTGAAATATATCAATGGAGCAATAGAGGGTTCTGCAGCCAAATTTTTATCAAATGAAGATATGGAAGCCCTTAAAAATACACTAGCTTTAAAAGAAAATGATTTGATTCTAATTGCAGCAGGAGAGTGGGAAAATACCTGTAATGCTTTAGGGGCAGTACGAAGCTATATTGCGAAAGAAAATTCATATTATTCTAATAGTGATTATAAATTTTTATGGGTTACAGATTTTCCACTATTAGAATATAGTGAAGCAGATGAAAGATTTTATGCAAAGCATCATCCCTTTACTCGTCCAAAGGAAGAAGATATTCCTTATTTGATGACAGATCCAAAAAGAGTGAAAGCTTGTGCTTATGATTTGGTGTTAAATGGTTTTGAACTTGGTGGTGGCTCTTTACGAATTTATAATCAAGAAATGCAAAAACAAATGTTTCAATTATTGGGTTTTACAGATTCTGAAATTAAAGAGCGCTTTGGCTTCTTTATTGACGCATTCCAATATGGTACACCACCTCATGGAGGAGTAGCGTTTGGTTTAGATAGAATTGCCATGATTTTGACAGAATCTGATTCTTTGAGAGATGTAATTGCCTATCCAAAAAATGCCAATGCAAAGTGTCCTTTATCGGATGCGCCTTCAGCAGTAAGCCAAGCGCAATTAAATGAATTATTTCTTAGTATTAAGAAATAGTAAAAAATAGTTATTTCATAAGCGCTATGATATAATAAAATTGCCCAAAAGGTACATTTATTTCCAACACATTGTTATATTGGAATTCGGATGTTGTTCTATTGTGTGAATACCATTCTTATGTCTGGAATCCTAAAGTAGAACACAGAATACCAACCTGTTCGTTCAGGGAATTAACAAGCCTTTTGGGTTTAAAAAGTAAAGCAAGTGAATCACTTGTTTTTTATTTGTATACTAAAGCGTTTGATTAGTTTTCGAAACTATTGTACTATCTAAAAGGAAAAAGCATTTTTTGATAGCTGTTATTACAAGGACTTTCGGAGGAAATGATGAGAGAAAAGACAAGAAAATATTATATCATTGGTATGATAGTGCTAGTATCACTGGTCATACTTTGTCATATATTCTATCAAAATAGTTTTGAGAAGAGTAAAGATATATCAGTTGATGAAATTATGCAAATTTTAGGATACAAGAAAACAAATTCTGAACTATTTATATATGAAAAGACAGAATTTGAGCTTGAGATAACAGTTATTTTTGATTTTGTGGCTTCTAAATGCTATAAAAATAATTATGAATTTGATTTAATGGGAAATGTATTTGTGAAAGACGGGGAATACTATCTCACACATGAGCTAGTGAAAACCATTTTTAATGTTGAAATACACTCAGATGGAGTTGAAGTGATGAAGTATGAACTTCATGAATGGACGAAATATAAACTTGTTGCTCATGCAGGCGGTGTGGTAAGAAATGGCGAAATAAACAGTGTATATACAAATTCCGTAGAAGCGTTAATTCAAAACTATAATCTTGGACACAGGCTATTTGAATTTGATTTTAATATGACTACTGATGGGGTACTTGCCTCTGTACATGAATGGGATAATTTTGGCCATCTAAATGGAGAAAGTATGAGTTATGAAGAGTGGAAGGATTTCAAAACCAACGGATATCCAATGACTGAGGGCAGATATACTACAATGATTATTGATGATATTTTAGACCATATGGTTATAAACAAGGATATGATACTGATTACTGACACAAAATCGATGGATGCAAGTGATGAAGAACAAATCATCATATTTCAACAAATTTATGATAAAGCCATAGTAAGAGGAGAAGGTTTAATTGATAGAATTATTCCGCAAATATATAATGAACATATGTATGATGTAATAAAAGAGGTCTATGATTTCCCAAGCATTATATATACTTTATATGCCACAGAGTCTTCTTATGATACGATTATTGATTTTGTTTTAAGTCATGATGATATTAAAGTGGTTACAATTGGCTATTACAGCCAACATTATTCTTTTGGTTTTATTAATGCATTTAATGCAAATGATAAAATTGTATATGTGTTTACTTTAAATACATATGAAGAAGCGCAAGAATGTATTGACTTAGGGATTAAAGGGTTTTATACGGATTTTCTTTTGCCAAATGATATAGAAGTGATAGAGTCTTTAATGGATAAGTAGCAATTGTTTGGTATTCCTTATATAATCAATATTGAGTGTTTTGGAGGATGTTATGAGCCATATTCGATCATTTATTACAAAATTGAATCAGATGAAATTGCTTCGTATTCCTTTCGTTGATAAATTGATATTTATTGGGTTAGGATTTATCAATTTATTATTTATATTTTTATTTTATGGCGAAGTGAATGCATATAGCTATCATTTATTTATAATCTTATTTTCGATTTTGTCGCTCTCTATTCTTCTATTACCACGAATTGTTAATAAAGTGGTGTTTTCTCTAATCTTATTTCTTATTTATATTTATCAAATTGTGCAGGAGATATATTATTCTGCCTTTTCACAATATTTCATGTTGAAGACAGTTAGAAATTTAGCAACCACAGCTTTGCAAGTAAAAAGCAGTGTTTTGGAATTTGTTGAATTAATATATTTTGTTCCTCTTTTGTTTTATTGTTTAACACTATTGTTGCTGTTTGTGGTTCATAATAATAAAAAATCGAAATGGACATTTTGTGTGTGTATGGCTCCTTTATTTATATTTTTAATGTTGAATGCCAATGAAAGTATTAATAAAAAAATAGCACAATCAGAGTTATCTAGAGCAGAACTTAAATATTATCAATCTGATTTCTATATTTATCATGAGATTCCAAATATGAATTCATTTGTAGAGCGATTTGGAAAATTTGGAATACTATACTATGAATTAGATGATAAAAGATCCTATCAATTCAATGAAAGTTTAGCTTTTGAAACTGAGGAATTATTTGAAATAATCGTAAATAGAAGAACTGAAAATCATCTTATTGATAATGAATATACTAATTTATTTTCGGGGAAGGATTTATTGCTTATTGAGGCAGAATCATTGGTGAATTTTGCGATTGATAAAAATTTAACACCGACACTTTATCGCCTACTTAACGAGGGCTATGTTTTTACTGGATATAATTCTATTCTCTTAGCTGGATCAACTGCTGATACTGAATTTTCAGTTCATACCAGTATGATTCCTCCTGTGCATGGAGTTACTTATTTTGAGAATGCCCATAATTATTATCCAACGACATTAACTAGATTATTTAAAGAGGGTGGATATTATAGCACAGCATTTCATGCAAATTCAGGAGCATTCTATAATAGAAATCAGATGCTGTATACATTTGGCTATGATCTTTTTATAGATGCTGATTCAATTTCAATGCCACACTATCAACTTGATTCTATTATGGCGCAAGAAATTCAAAATTTTGTATCAGATACGCAACCAAATTTCATGTTTTGGATTACTTATAATGGACATCAACCATATCATTCAATTGGTAAGGAATATGCTTGTTCAAATGATTTTTATATAGGGATTCCAGAGTCGTATTACTTAGCTGCAAACAGTGAATATCCTAATGATGATTCTAGTTTAAATTGTTATCGAGCTAAAATCATGGACTTGGACAAGGGAATAGGATTCTTTATAGACCATTATCCGTATGAATTAGATAATTTAGTCATTATTGTTTATGGTGATCATCATCCGAAAGGCTTAGGTCTTGAAATTGAAAATTTTGATCGCAATTATGAAAATAACACACCCTTTCTTATTTGGAATAGTGAACTTGGACATAAACTGATTGATAAACCTAGCACAGTCTTAGATGTTTTGCCAACTATTGCAAATTTATTTGGCTTTGTTTATGACAGTGGAACAGTATATGGATATGATTTGCTAGCTCCAAATTATTATGGGTTTTACTATAATAATTTAGATAATATTGTAACAAAGAACTATACTTATGAAGCGGTTTCAGATACGCTTATCGTATTAAACAGTGCTGTTTCTGAAGAAGAAATTCGACAAGAGATTACAGATTTCTTTTTCCTTAGGGAAATTAGTAGGACATTGATCAAAATAGATTTCTTTGGGACGAATCAAGTTGAATATGAAGATAGCCTAAAATAGGGAACATCTATATTTAGTTAGTGTTGAATGGAAATTGATTGTCAAGTGTAGGAAAAAAGGGTAAAATAAATTAAAGAAAAAGGATGGTGAAATGATGGAAGTATTTTGGACATCAGTAATAAGCTTGGTAGTTGGTTTAGTGGTTGGTGGAGTTGCAAGTCACATGATAACTAGAAAGCTATTTGAGAAGAACCTTAAGAAGAATCCGCCAATCAATGAAAAAATGGTGCGCGCAATGTATGCTCAAATGGGCAGAAAACCTTCTGAGGCACAAATTAAAGCAACAATGAAAACGCTAGGACAATAACACAGTTTTACTGTGTTTTTTCTTTTATGAAGAATTTAAAATTTGCGATTTTAGGAGCGGGAATTATCAGTCATCGCTTTGTAAAGGGATTTCGTGGGGTAAAAGGTGCAAAACTTTTTGCAGTTGCTTCAAGAGATTTAAAAAAAGCGGAAGAGTATGCTGAACAATATAATATTCCCTTAGCATATGGTAGTTATGAGGAAATGCTTGAAGACCCTAATATAGATGTGGTTTATATTGCAACCCCTCCTTTTTTGCATTTCGAACAAGTAATGATGTGTTTAAAAGCAGGAAAGCATGTGATTTGTGAAAAGCCGTTTATGCAAGACTCAAAAGAGATAGAAACAGCTTTTTTATATGCAAAAACACATGGTTTAGTATTAATGGAAGCTATGAAAGCGGTGTTTCTTCCGACTACAAAAAAAATTAAAGAATGGATTGAAAAAGGAATGATTGGAACGGTTCGCTTCATGGAAGCGAGTTATTGTTATCGAGGAGAATTTGAAGAGAATCATTGGGTTTATCAAAAAGAACTAGCTGGTGGAGGTATGTATGATGTGGGGGTATATGCCGTTGCTTTTTTAAATGAAATAGCAAACTCACCAATAAGAAAACACCATCGTATATCACAATATAATAAGCAGGGTAGTGATGATTTTACGCAAATCATTGTTCAATATGATAATGATATAATTGCCAGTATGCGTGGAGCAATCGGTCTAAAAACAGATAATATTGCAAGGATTTATGGGAACTTAGGGAAAATAGAAATCCCCAATTTTTGGAAAACAAATATTGCTTATTGTTATGAAGGGGAGAATTTAGTTGAAACCTATAAGATTGAACAAGAAAGTGAATTTACATATCAGATTCAAGAAATAATTGATTGTATTCAAGAAGGACAAAGTGAAAGTAAAATCATGAGTGAAGAGGCAAGTTTGAAGATAATTCGTTTGATTGAAAGTGATTAGAAATGTAAGAAACAACAAAAAAACAATATTTTGATTTTTTCTTGTAAATTCTTCAAAGAAAGCAGTTATAATTTTTTTAATTTGGTGTATAATAAATATACATGGTACTTTAACAAGTATAATAGGAAATCAAGTGAAATTCCTGAGCTGTCCCAGCAACCGTTACACGAATAAGAAAGTGCTACTATGATTGAGCCATTCGAGATAAAAGTGAAGTCGGTAAACCTGCCATGATGAATAGTTTTCCTTTGGGGATGATAGAAAAAACTCTGTTTTATTTTATCATTTGGAATCTATCTGCATATTTTTTGGAGGGATAGTATTATGCAAGTAATTAAAAGAAATGGGGATATTGTTGCCTTTAACGAAGAGAAAATTAAGATAGCTTTGAAGAAAGCTTTTTTTGCGACGAATACATCCTTTGCTGACCATGAAATAGACTTATTAACAAAAAGAGTCATTAATAAAATAAAGGAAGATTCAGTTTCTATTGAAATGATTCAAGATTATGTTGAAGACACTCTATTAGAACTTGATTATAGTCAGGTTTTTCAAGAATATAGTACTTATAGACGGAAAAGAATGTTGTCACGAGATTTTTTCTCTCAGAAGCAACATCACTTATTGAAAACATTAGAGAATTTAGGGATTGGTACTGCTTCTGATGTGGATTTAAAACGTGAAAATGCAAATATCAATGGGGATACGGCAATGGGAAGAATGCTTCAATATGGAAGCACACTTTCAAAAGAATTTACTTTAGCGTATCTTTTGGATAAATTGAGTTCTGAAGCGCATAATGATGGAGCAATTCATATTCATGATATGGATTTCTATCCCATGGGGACAACTACTTGTTTACAAATTGATTTAAAGTCTTTATTTAAAGAAGGCTTTAGTACAGGACATGGCTTTTTAAGGGAGCCGAATGGAATTATGACATATGCTGCTTTAGCAGCCATTGCGATTCAATCAAATCAGAATGATCAACATGGTGGACAAGCAGTGCCAATGTTTGATTATTATATGGCAGAAGGAGTATTGAAATCATTCCGAAAGAATTATTTTTCAATGGTGGAAGATTTACAATATATGGAATCTCCTTTTGAAATGGAACAATTAGCGGGGATCAAAGAGGCAATTTATGCATTAGAGGATATTCTTCCGGTATCTTTTTCACAACAAATTGATGGTAAATTGAAACAAATTTATGAAAGAGCATTAGTAAAAACAGATAAAGAAACTTATCAAGCAATGGAAGGCTTCATTCATAATTTGAATACGATGCACAGTCGTGCAGGCGCTCAAGTACCATTTAGTTCTATTAATTTTGGAACAGATATTACAAAATCAGGGCATATGGTTACTAAAAACTATCTATTGGCTCTTGAGGCAGGATTGGGTCATGGAGAAACACCGATTTTCCCAATTAGTATTTTCAAAGTAAAAGAGGGAATCAATTATTCTTCTGAAGACCCAAATTATGATTTGTTTAAATTGGCTTGTCGCGTTAGTGCGAAGCGTATGTTTCCAAACTTTTCATTCATTGATGCACCATTTAACTTGCAATATTATGACCCAGAGCGTCCAGAAACAGAAATTGCTTATATGGGATGTCGTACAAGAGTAATTGGAAATGTAATTGATAAGAGTCAAGAAGTTGTTGTTGGTAGAGGGAATCTTAGCTTTACTACCATTAATTTACCAAGATTAGGAATTCAGTATGGAGCTCAACAAAATGAAGTTTTTGATAAGGAAGGATTCTTTAATGAATTAAGTAATAAATTAGATTTAGTAAAAAATCAATTGTTAAAGCGTTATCAATATCAATGTAAGAAGAAAGTGTATAATTTCCCGTTTTTAATGGGGCAGGGTAATTGGATTGATAGTAAAACACTAGATGTGGATTCTAGTTTGGAATCTGTTTTAAAGCATGGAACTTTAACTGTGGGGTTTATTGGCTTGGCTGAATGTTTGAAAGCTTTAATTGGGAAACATCATGGAGAAAGCGAAGAAGCACAAGCATTAGGGCTAGAGATTATTGAATTTATGCGTAAAAGATGTGATGCCTATATGGATGAATATCAATTAAATTTTTCATTGATTGCTACACCTGCTGAAGGCTTAGCAGGTAGATTCGTAAAGATTGATCGTGGAATTTATGGCGATATTAAGGGGGTTACAGATAAAGAATATTATACAAACTCTTTCCATGTTCCTGTCTATTACTCGATTAATGCTTATGAGAAAATTAATAAGGAAGCACCATATCATGTCTTCACAAATGCGGGACATATTTCATATATTGAATTAGATGGGGATATGACAAAAAATCCTGATGCATTTGAAAAAGTAGTGAGAATGATGAAAGAAACTGGAATTGGTTATGGAGCGATTAATCATCCAATTGATAGAGATCCTGTTTGTGGTTTCTCTGGTGTGATTAATGATGCTTGTCCGGGTTGTGGACGTCGAGAAGGGCTTGTTCCATTTGAACGTATCAGAAGAATTACAGGATATTTAGTAGGAACCTTAGATCGTTTCAATAATGCAAAGAAAGCAGAAGAAAAAGATCGCATAAAGCATGGATAAAATTAGATTATCAGCAATGCTTCAAAGCGATAGTGTTGTAGATGGTGAGGGTTTGCGTTGTGTCTTATGGACGCAAGGTTGTCCCCATCGTTGTGTGGGATGTCATAATCCAAGTACTCACGAAATAGAGGGTGGTTTCTTGAAAGATATTGATGAATTATGCGCAGAACTCACTAAGATTTCATATCATGACGGCTTAACAATCAGTGGAGGGGAACCATTTCTTCAAGTAGAACAATTGTTTCCAATTATTGAATGTGCAAAAAACTTAGGTATGAATGTTTGGGTTTATACAGGATATACTATTTATGAATTATTGGAAATGAGTAATCCAAGAATAAAACAATTACTTGAAATGATTGATATCTTAGTAGATGGGCGTTTTGTTCAAACATTGTTTAGCTATGATTTATTGTATTGTGGATCTAGTAATCAAAACATAATTAATATGAAGGAGTATTTCAAAGGCAGCTAAGCTGTCTTTTTTGTTTATAAGTCAAGTCTTGATTGTATTTAAGGCTTATTGTGCTATATTCTATTTGAGGTGGTAGTATGAATCATTTGAAAAAGGATGGACACAAAAACAATGGTAGTATATTTGTTATTATAGCGATAGGGGGAAAACAAAAAGGATGAACTCCTACATAATAGAAATCAATCCTTAAGTTTACTTGTTCATTAAACTGTCCAAGATATTGTGCCAGTTTATCAAATTATTTTTTACATCCAAGAAATCTTCTTTTCATTACCTTCTTGTATTCGTTTAATATTTGCACGATGTTGAAAGATAATGAATGCCGTTAATGCAGTCATGCAATAAGCAAATAAGGTATTCGGTTGAAAATAGGAAATGACAGTAGCAATCGTTAATGATGCTAGTGCAGAAAATGATACCATTTTAGAACAATACAAGAAAATCAAAAAGAAAGCAATCGGCAAGCAAAATTGTAATAATGGATTCTTGGTAATAAAAATACTAACAACAAGAATATAACCATAGGTTGTGGCAACACCTTTTCCTCCTTTAAAGCCTGCAAAAATAGGAAAGCAATGACCAAAAGTACAAGCAAGACCTGATAAAATAGCAATCGTAGGACTCACAAATGAAAGGGCAGCTACAACAATAACTGCTTTTACTACATCAAGAACAATTACAACTATCCCCGCTTTTTTTCCAAGGATTCTACCAGCATTGGTTCCACCTAAATTTCCAGAACCATGTTTTCTAATATCAGTATGATAAAAGGCTTTCCCAACAATTAATGCCCATGGGATAGAGCCCAATAGATAACTGAATGTTAAATATAAAATATCCATCTCTTCACCTCGCTACTATTTTAGCATTTTCTTCATGGAAAAAGTAGAAGATTGAGTGAAAATTTAGTATAATGTGAAAGTGAAAGGGAGTTGAATATGTCAATAAAAAATAGCTACAATGAACAAAGCATTCAAATTCTAGAAGGATTAGATGCTGTTCGAAAACGCCCTGGAATGTACATCGGTTCTACGGATGCTAGAGGATTACATCATTGTGTCTGGGAAATTGTGGATAATGCAATTGATGAAGCATTAAATGGATTTGGGAAAACAATAAAAATTTCAATAGAAAAAGATGGCGCTATTTGTGTAGAAGATGAAGGAAGAGGAATGCCGGTTGGAAAACATACTTCTGGGAAATCTACATTGGAGGTCATTTTTACTGTTTTACATGCTGGAGGAAAATTTAGTGCTGAAGGCGGGTATAAAACTTCTGGTGGTTTACATGGAGTAGGTGCTTCTGTTGTAAATGCTTTAAGTAAGTGGTTAGAAGTAACAGTTTGTTATCAAGGAAGTGTTTATCAATTACGGTTTGAGGATGGTGGCAAAAAGATTGGAGAAATCCAAACCATAGGGAAAACCAATAAAACAGGCAGTAAGGTGCGTTTTATGCCAGATGAAACAATATTTACAACAACTGATTTCAATTATTCAACGATTGCGGATCGTGCGCGTGAAAGTGCCTTTTTGCTTGAGGGGATTCGCTTTGTTGTAGCAGATGAGCGGAGTCAAGTTCAGGAAATATTTTCATTTGAAAACGGATTAGCTGCATTTATGGAATACCTACATGAGCGTCGAGTTGCAATGCATGAAACAATAAGTTTTAGTGGAAGGGTCAATGAAATTAATGTTGATTGTGCTTTTCAATATACAGATGATTATCAAGAAAATATCTATTCTTATGTAAACCTTGTAAGAACAAAAGATGGTGGAACTCATGAAGCAGGTGCAAAAACAGCGTTGACAAAAGTCTTTAATGAATTTGCACGTAAAAATGGCTTATTGAAAGATAGAGATAAAAATTTTGAAGGTGGAGATGTTCGTGAGGGACTAACAACCATTTTATCAGTTAGTATTCCTGAGAATCTACTGCAATTTGAAGGGCAGACGAAAGGAAAATTAGGAACGCCAGAAGCAAAGAGTATTGTAGAGTCAATCATTAGTGAAAAAATGAGCTATTTTTTAGAAGAGCATAGAGAATTAGCGATTCAATTAATTAAGAAAATGCAACGTGCTTCTAATGCAAGGGAAGCAGCAAGAAAGGCACGTGAAGAGGCACGTAATGGAAAGAAAAATAATAAAAATGAGAAACTACTTTCTGGAAAATTATCGCCTGCACAATCACGCAACAATAAGCGCAATGAGCTTTTCCTTGTGGAAGGAGATTCAGCGGGTGGTAGTGCAAAACAAGGGAGAGATAGTAAATATCAAGCCATTCTTCCTTTGCGTGGGAAAGTATTAAATACAGAAAAGGCAAAAATTACAGATATACAAAAAAATGAAGAGTTAAATACCATCATTCACGCTGTTGGTGCGGGAATTGGGGAAGATTGCGACCCTATGGATAGTAATTATAATAAAATTATTATTATGACAGATGCTGATACAGATGGGGCGCACATTCAAGTGTTACTGCTAACCTTTTTCTTTCGTTATATGAGGCCACTTGTGGAAGCAGGGTTGGTTTATATTGCACAACCTCCTCTCTATAAAGTAAGCAAAGGGAAAGAAGTTCATTATGCTTATACAGAGGAAGAATTAATTGCTCATCGAGAAAGAATGGGGAAAATTGAGTTGCAACGATATAAGGGATTGGGAGAAATGAACGCAGATCAATTATGGGATACCACCATGAACCCAGAAAGTAGAACGCTATTGCAGGTAACAATTGATGATTATTCTGATGCAAATCGTCGTGTGGAAGTTTTGATGGGGGATAAAGCAAATTTAAGACGGGATTGGATTGAAGAGCATGTTTCATTTACTTTAGAGGATAGCTTTCAGCAGGGAGGTGCATCATGAAAAATCGTGAGTTGATTCATGATGTTATTCAAACGGCTCTGGAAGATGTTATGGGAGATCGCTTTGGAAAATATTCGAAATATATTATCCAAGAAAGGGCATTGCCTGATGCTAGAGATGGTTTAAAACCTGTACAAAGAAGAATTTTATATGCTATGAGTCAAGATGGTAACACGCATGAAAAACAATATCGTAAAAGTGCGAAAACAGTAGGGTTGGTAATTGGTAATTATCATCCTCATGGAGATTCCAGTGTGTATGATGCAATGGTACGCTTGTCACAATATTGGAAACTGCATATTCCCTTGGTTGATATGCATGGGAATAATGGTTCAATTGATGATGATCCAGCAGCAGCAATGCGATATACAGAGGCAAGATTATCAAAGATTGCGGATAAATTATTAGAGGACATTGATAAGAAAACGGTTCAATTTGCACCGAATTTTGATGATACGACTGAAGAACCAACAGTTTTTCCAGCGAAATATCCGAACCTTTTAGTGAATGGTTCTACGGGAATTGCTGCTGGATATGCAACAAATATTCCTCCACATAACCTAAATGAAATCATTGATGCGACCATTTATCGAATTCAACATCCTACTTGTTCGTTAGATGATTTAATGAAATTAGTGAAAGGTCCTGATTTTCCAACAGGCGCTATTGTACAAGGAAAAAATGGAATTCGTGATGCATTTTCAACAGGAAAAGGACGCGTTGTCATTCGCAGTAAAGTTGAAATTGTACAAACAAAAACGGTTCAGCAAATTGTAGTATCAGAGATTCCTTATGAAGTCATTAAAGTTAATATAGTAAGAAAAGCTGACGAAATTCGTATTAATAAAGATATTGATGGAATCTTGGATGTTAGAGATGAATCAGATCGTAATGGTTTAAAAATTGTAATTGATGTGCGCAAGGAAAATGACGCTAATTTAATTTTGAATTATCTGTATAAAAATACAGACTTACAAGTATATTATAATTACAATATGGTGGCGATTGTGAATCAAAGACCTGAACAAATGGGCTTAGCACAATTAATTGATACCTATATTGTACATCGTGAAGAGATTGTTACCAATAGAAGTCGTTATCTATATGATAAGATGAGTCGAAGACAACATATTTTAGATGGTTTGATGAAGGCAATTTCTATTTTGGATGAAGTGATTGCGATGATTCGTAACTCAAAAGACAAACAAGACGCAAAGAGTCGTTTAATGGAGGCTTTTCAGTTTTCAGATGAACAGGCAGAAGCGATTGTAACATTGCGTTTGTATCGTTTGACATCCACCGATATTACAGATTTGCGGAAAGAATATGGCGAACTGACGGCACAAATGGAAGTTTTAAAATCAATCCTTAACAATACAGAAATACTGCGCCAAACAATTGTTAGTGAATTGAAGGAAATGAAAAGTGAATTTCCGCAAGAGCGTAAAACGCAAATAGAAGACGAAGTAGAAGAAATCGTAATTGAAAAAACAAGTATGGTTAGTAATGAAAAAGTAATCTTGAGTATCAGTAAGGATGGTTATGTGAAAAGAGTGTCACTACGCTCTTTCCAATCGAGTGAACAAGATTTGCCGGGTATTAAAGAGAACGATCAGTTAATTGGATTTATGGAAGCTGAAACATTAGATACATTATTAGCATTTACAGATAAAGGTAGTTATTATCATTTACCAATTTTTGAAATTGAGGAAGCAAAATGGCGTGAAGTAGGAAGCCATTTGAGTTCTTATTTAAAGTATGATAACCAACAAAAAATTATTGCCACTGCAGTTGTAAAGAATTTTGATACTGCCGCTTATGTTGTAAGCGTCACAGAAAAAGGGATGATTAAGCGTAGTCCCATTTCGGAATATCAAGTTCAGCGTTATAATAAGGCATTGGTAAATATGAATTTAAAAAATGAAGATCGTGTTGTTAGTACTTTTGTCAGTTATGATAATGATGCTGTGGCAATCTTAACAAATGAAGGCTATATGATTCAGTATTCTTTAGAATTAATTACACCAACAGCACCAAGGTCACAAGGAATGAAAGCAATTAACCTTTCTAAAGAAGATGTCGTTGTTGATGCAAGTGTAATATCAAGCAATACAAGTCAGATTTTAGTAGTAAGTGAAAAAGGGCAAATGAAACGAATTCATTTATCAGAATTGGGCACATTTAATCGTGCAACCAAAGGTGAAATGATAGTGAAGCGTGTTAAGAGTAATCCTATCGTTTTCCGCTATTGTAAATCTGTTGCTAGTGCTTATGAGTCCCTGCAATTTTGTGATCCAATATTAAAAGAAGTTCAAGCAAAAGAAGTCAGTATTATGTCAAAGGAGGCAACCCTTTCTTCTGTAATTACATTAGAAAAGGATTGGTATATTGTAAAAGGTATATATAATGTATACATCGTGGATAAAGGAGGCTCTAATACAATTGCACGAATTGTAGAGGAAAAAAAGGAAGTATCTTCGATTGAAGAATCAAGTTCTAAAGTTGAAGTAATAACAAGTTCTGTTCGTGAATTTGATTTGGAAATTGACGCAATCGCAAATTCCATTTATGATGAAGAAGAAGTCGCTTCAGAAGAGGAAGAGAAAGTAGAGTTTTTAGGATTTGATATTTGAGTCATTCCAATAATAAAAAAAGGAGGAAACAATATGAAATTTGAACAAGGTAGAGAATTTTTGAAATTTGATTATCCTGAAGATCAATTGAATCTTTTAGAATCATCTGATCAAAGTAATGGCATTGCAATGCCAGAAAGGGAAAAGCCCTTTAAAGAGGAAGATTTGATTCTTCTTCCTGATCCAAAGGAAAGTAAGTTAAAAAAGCGTGATGTTTTTGAAGTACTAGACTCACGTAAAAGTCGTCGTAGTCTTGCCGCTGGCGAAGTTGAAATTAGTGAATTGTCCTTTGTTTTATGGGCAGTACAAGGCTTGAGAACAGAAGACGACAACGGACAAAAGAGAACGGCTCCATCTGCGGGTGCGCGCAATCCATTTGATACCTATTTCTATGCTGAAAATGTAAAAAATTTGAAAGCTGGACTATATCGCTATATTTGGTCAAGACATGCAATTGTTCCTGTTGATATGGATCAAGCACGAAGTGAGAAAATGGAGAAACAGTGGGGGAAAGCTGGCTTCACTATATTTTGGGTAGCGGTTCCTTATCGTAGTGAGTGGCGTTATATTCACTATGCTCATAAATTTTGTGCAATTGATGTGGGACATATTGGGCAAAATGGATATTTGGCTGCTGAAGCATTGGGAATTGGCTGTTATGCAATTGGCTGGTATAAACAAAAAGAGGTTGATGACCTCCTTGGAATAGATGGAATTGATGAATTTGTTTGTTACATTGAAAAATTTGGTAAATACGAATTGTAATTGTTATTTATGGCGTCTGATAAAGACGCTTTTTTATTGTTGTTCAAGAAAAGAAATTACTTCTGATAAATCAGATAATTCAAATTCAATATAAGATTCTAGCTCTTCATCTTTCGGAACTAAGTCTTTAATGTATATACGATGCATATCTGCATTTTTTGCAGCCAAGCTACCTAGTTTTGAATCCTCAATCACCAGACAATTTGATTTATTTACATTCATTGCTGCAGCGGCTTTGAGTAAGCCTTCAGGGTTTGGTTTTCCATGGGTAACATCTTCACGGCAAACGATAACATCAAATAGAGGCGCATAGTCAGTAGTTTGAATAAGACCATGAACATGTGCTTGTGAACTGTTTGAAACAACCGCAATTTTAATTTTATTGTTATGTAGATAATCAATTAATTGATGTAGTCCTTTTTTTTGAATATTGACTTTTTCTTCTATGATACGATTAAAAAGTTGGATTCCTTTTTCACGTACCAAAGGCATTATTGAAAGAATTTCAGGGTATTTCTTTTGAATAGAAGCTTCTTTTTGAGGGCTTGCTCCTGTAATGTCAATTAAGAAATTTTCTGAAACGACAACATTTTCTGCTGCACCAACCTCATACCAAAGATCCCACCATATGCGTTCTGAATCAAACATAGTTCCATCACAATCTAGAATTACAGCTTCAATTTTCATAGCTTCACCTCAATTGTGTATCAGTGTATCATGTTTTGTAATATTTTTCTAGATTTGTAGCTAAGCATGTTATAATATGAGCGGAGGAATTGAATGTTACGTTTATTTAAGCCAGACCATTATATTGAAAACTTTCAACAGTTTAATCTTGAACGTTTGAAAGAAAAAGGAATAAAGTTATTAATTTGTGATATTGATAATACTTTAGTAGCTCATGATGAGCCTTATCCTACAAAAGAAGTAGTTTCTTTTGTGAAAAAAGTAAGAAGTATGAACATTGAATTTGTACTAATTTCAAATAATACAATAGAGCGTTCTGAAAAGTTTGCAAAACACTTAGAAGTTGATTTCTATGGCTTTGCAAAAAAGCCTTTAAAAACTACTTATAAGAAAATATTGAATGATTATAATGTAAGTGTACATGAGCTTGCTTCATTGGGTGATCAATTACTTACTGATGTATTAGGAAGTAGGCGCATGAAGATAGATACAACGCTGGCGAAGCCATTGTATGCTAGTGATAATGGCTATACAAAAATTAATCGACGCATTGAAAACTTAATTTATCGTTTATTGGCGCGTAGAAACTATTTAATAAGAGGTGTATATGATGAATAAGTGTCATGGTTGTGGCGTGCCACTGCAAACAAATGATAAAGATGCAGTAGGTTATACACCCAAAGTGGATTCAAAATACTGTCAACGCTGTTTCCGTCTTCGCCATTATGGCGATTTGATTAGTTCATTTAGTTATACAAGTGATAATCAAAAGATCTTAGATACAATCTCAAAGATGGATGCGCTGTTTTTTTGGGTCGTTGATCTATTTGATTTTGAAAGTAGTTTTGTTACGAATATTAATCGTTATTTGAAAAATAAGGATATCATAATGATATTAACAAAGCGTGATTTGTTACCTGATACATTATCACAAAGAAAATTACAGCAATTTATTCAATCAAGATTACAGTTTTATGATGTGAGTATTAAAGGGTATATCGTTTCTGGAGCGTATGGAAATGATGGAAAAGAAGAAATTATCGATGCAATGCAAAAATTTCGTAACAATAAAGATATCGTTTTTTTTGGTTTAGCAAACTCAGGAAAGAGTACGGTGCTGAACGCAATATTTGGCAATCGTGATATTACCACTTCTCCCTATCCAGGAACAACACTTGAAATTAATCAGTTATCTTACATGAATTATCAAATTTATGATACACCGGGATTTAATAATGAACATAGTGTACTTTGGAATATTGATACAAAGCATATCAAAGAAATACTACCTAACAAGAGAGTTTATCCGCGTATTTATCAACTTAAACAACAACAGAGTTTTGCGATTGGTGGAATTGCTCGTGTTGATGTTAGTGTGAAATCTTCTGCTACAGTGGTATTCTATATGGCGGATACACTATCAATACATCGGGGGAAATTGGAGCGTGCAGATTCTTTATGGGCAGAACATCAAGGGAAACTATTGTATCCAAGTTTGAATGAGTCGGAATTGAAGAAGATTGATTTGCCAAAAAAGGGAGATAATTTTGATATTGTGATTCAAGGATTAGGATGGATATCTTTAAAAGGGGACTTTTCTGTTGTATCCATATGGGTTCATCCTCAAATTTTAGTACTAACAAGGGAGGCGATGGTTTAATGTTAAACAATAAACAAAAAAAATATTTACGTGGAGAAGCGAATCACTTACGCCCGTTATTTCAAATAGGAAAAGAAGGTTTGAGTTTTCACTTTTTTGTGGCGTTAAAAAATGCGTTGGAAGCACATGAGTTAGTAAAAATTAATTTATTGAAAACAGCGCCAATTCAAGTAAATGAAGCGGCTATTGAATGTGCAACGCAAACGAATAGTGAAATTGTACAAATAATTGGAAAGACAATGATTTTATATCGCAAAAGCAAAGAGGCGAGGATTCAATTACCAAAATGAGAAAAATAGCTTTATTAGGTGGTAGTTTTAATCCGATTCATGAGGGGCATATTGCGATTGCAAAAGCAATTCATAAAGAGTTATGTATTCGTGAGATCTGGTTTTTACCAACAGTCGAAACACCATTGAAACAAAATGAACTTGTGGATTTTCAACATCGCTGTCGTATGATTCAATTAGCGATTAAACCATATCGTTATATGAAGTTATCAAAAATAGAAGCTAGTCTACCAAAACCATCTTATACTTTGAATACAGTTATGAAGTTGAAGAGTTTATATCCAGATGTTATATTTTATTGGATTATTGGTTATGATCAATACTTGCAACTTTCACAATGGTATCAAATTGAAAATTTAAAAGAAATCATTGAATTTATTGTTGTGAATAGAGGAAATCATGTAATTGATAGTGAATTTATTGAATTGCCTTATTTTGAACATGAGGCTAGTAGTAGTAAAATTCGCAATGGGGATTTTAAGTTTTTGTATCCTAGTGTACAAAAATATATTGAAGAAAAAGTGTTATATTTTGAAGATTTTTTGCCACAATATTATGATGAAAAACGATGGGTGCATGCTAAGAGTGTTGCTGAGTGGTGTAAAAAAATAGCTCATTATTATGGGATTGATGGTAATGCGGCACTACTTAGTGGATATTTGCATGATATTGCAAAAGGAATGACAAGGGAAGAAATGCTTCCGATTATGGAACATTATTTTCCAAGTGCTGTACATTCTGATGTAAAAATATGGCATCAATTTGTAGGTTATTATTATGCAAAGTATCATTTCAATATTAAAAATCGTAAACTTTTAAAAGCTATTTTGCATCACACAACAGGAAGTAGTAAGGCACAGCTTAGTAAAATTCTATATTGCGCAGATAAGATAGATGATACTAGGAGTTATGATACACAAGAATTTAGAAATTTAGTTTTTAAGGATTTGAACAGTGCTTTCACAAGCATATTGGAGAAAGCAGAATTTTATCGAAATAAGGAGGAGTAAATGATTGAAGTAAAGGAAATGGTAGAATTATTAGATATGAAAAAAGCAAGCAATATTAAAGTGTTGGATTTTCAAACTGTTAGTTCTTTGTTTGATTATTTCATTATTTGTACCGCACAAAACATTCGTCAAATTCAAGCATTAGTAGATGCAGTGGATTTGGAAATGAAACACAGAAAAGAAGAAGTTAAATCGATAGAAGGTAAAGTGGATAGTGGTTGGATTGTAATTGATTTATTTCATATAGTAGTGCATATTTTTATAGAGGAACAAAGAGAGCATTATCAACTAGAGAAGTTATGGTTAGGATTAGAGGTCTAAGTTATGTCTAATCTTGCAAAATATTATGATGCATTAGTAAAGGATGAAGCGGCTTCACTGCTTTGGTTAGCATTTACCAAAACACATGCAACAGGAAGCTCTTTATTGGAGTTAGCTGCAGGAACAGGGGAGATTACGCGCTTATTAGCATATTCTGATTATCATGTACATGCAAGTGATATTGATGAGGAAATCTTAGCGATCAATCAGAAAAAGAATGAAGGTTTAGGGATTGAATTTTCTATTACAGATATGCGTTCTTTTTCATTTGATACTAAATTTGATACCATAGTTTGTTATTGTGATAGTGTTAATTATCTAGAAGATGAAAAAGAAGTGAAGGCATTATTTTCTCATGTAGATCAGCATTTAAAGGATTCAGGCGTATTTTTGTTTGATATTCATTCCAGAGAGCGTTTAGAAGAGTTTCAGGAACCTTTTATTGAAGAGGGGTATGTTGATGGTGTGGCGTATCAATGGATGATTGAAACTGCTGGTAATCGTTTATATCATCATTTTAGTTTTTGGGAAAATGAAATACCAAGTGAAGAATCCTTTTATCAAACAGTGTTTAACATAGAAGATATTCGACTTTATTTAGAAGAGTTAGGGTTTTCCATAACTATATTTACTGATTTTCTTGAGAAAGGAATCAAAAGTGGAGAGCGTTACTGTATTGTAGCAAGGAGAGAAAAACGATGATTGGAATTATTGGTGCAATGAAAGAAGAAGTAGCCGCAGTACTTGAGCTAATGGAAAATGTTCAAGAGAAACTGATTCAAAAGATTCCTTTTTATGAGGGAAATTTACATGGTAAGGAAGTTGTTGTTATGAAGAGTGGAGCAGGAAAAGTAAGTTCAGCAATGACAACAACAATCCTATTAGAGCATTATGAAGTAGAGGGTATCATTAATATTGGAACTGCGGGAGGCATTCAGGAAGAGTGTAAAGTTTTAGATGTGATTATTGCTACTAAAATTGCGCAATTTGATGTAGATTTTACAGCATTTGGTGTAAGAAAGTCCTTTGATGAAGTAGGGAATACAATACACTCAAATAGTGCGTACATTCATCAAGCATCAAAAATAATGAATCAATTAGAAGGAAATCATCGTGTATTTATTGCCCCAATGGTCACAAGTGACCAATTTATTTATCAAGAGAAACAAATAACAGAAATACTGGAAAATTATCCAGAGGCATTTTGTGCAGATATGGAGGCAGGATCAATTGGGATGGTATGCAAGCATTATGATATTCCATTTATTGTTATTCGCTCATTAAGTGATGTCGCGACAAAACATGATAACCAAGTAAGTTTTGAACAATATGTTGAGTTAGCTAGCAAGCGTTCTGCCATGTTTTGTTATCAGTTCGTGAAAGAAATATAATCTTTTATATAGTAAAGACTTAAGTGAATGTATAATTGATAGAAAAGAGGAACTTATGGAACAAATTTGGAAGCAAAATTACTTTAATCGTCGGAATTGGTTAATGGAAAACATTAAAAACCTTTCTTGTACAACAAGTGAGGTTTTGGTGCTTTTGATGATTGATTATCTGAATGAATTCCAAATTAAAATTACTCCTCAAAATCTTGGGGAATATTGTAATTTAAAGGAAGCAGAGATTGATCAAATTGTTACCTCCTTAACCTCAAAAGCATACCTAAAGCTAACAGTAACAAAAGCAGGACTTGACTTTAGTTTAGATGAAATTTTTACATTACCAAAAGAAGAAGTAATTGAAGTAAAGGAATTATTTTCTTTATTTGAAGAAGAATTTGGGAGAGTATTATCCCCCAAAGAATATAGGTTTTTAAACAATTGGAAAAATCAATATTCTAGAAAAAATATTATTAATGCATTACGAGAAGCATCGGTACTTCAAAAATATAATTTTGATTATATTGATCGTATTTTGATTAGGATGAATAAAGATGAAAATGACGACAAATGATATTCTTGAAATTCTATGGGAAATGTTTCCGAAGGCAGCTTGTGAGCTGAATTATACAAGTCTATATGAACTTTCGATTGCAGTTATCTTGTCTGCACAGACAACAGATGTTTCCGTTAATAAAGTTACACCTAAACTGTTCGAGAAATATCAAAATGTTTTTGACTTAGCAATGGCAGTGGAAACAGAAGTAGAAGAAACAATTAGAAATTTAGGTTTATATCGCAATAAAGCAAAAAATATTGTTGGATTTGCGAAGAAGGTAGTTAATGAGTTTAAGGGGGAAATTCCAGAAAGTCGTGAAGATTTAATGAGTTTGCCCGGGGTAGGGCGTAAAACAGCAAATGTCATTTTATCAGAGTTTTACAAAATTCCAGCAATTGCTGTAGATACTCATGTTGAGCGAGTAAGCAAGCGATTAGGACTTACAAAAAAGACGGATTCAGTACTGCAGGTAGAGCAGAAATTACAGAGAAAAATACCAAAAAACGAATGGAGTAAAGCACATCATTTATTTATCTTTTTTGGAAGATATCATTGTAAGGCAATGAAGCCATTATGCAAAGAATGTCCTTTTATTGAAATTTGTAAATGCACAAAAAAAGCATCGTAATTGATGCTTTTTGTTTATCATGGATAAGTTACGCTTGCTTCTGCAGGAGTACCAGTTCCATTTTCATAGACAAGAACTTTATAAGTTCCTGCTTCTGATGGAGAATAGGTTTGTGAAGTTCCTACTTGTGCATTGGTTGAAGTATTAACCCAAACATAGACAGGATTGCTGAAACCAGTAGGGTGAGCTGTTAATTGGGTACCACTGCTGGTAATACTTACAGATCTTGAAGTTCCACTTGGGGTGACAACTACATTTTGAAGGATAGAAAGTGGAATTTGTGTACCCGGAGTATAAGTATTTCCACTTATTACATAAGAGGAAACTACTTCGGTAGAACTCAATGAGCCGGAACTATATTGTACTCCTAAATTAGCGAAGAACGTACTTGCTTGTGCAGAGGTTGTTCCTGCAGAAGGTAGGGTAATTGTGGTATCAGAATAGAAAGTAACAGAAGAGATTGCTTTTAATTCATTCAGTGTTCTGTTAGTGCCTCTAAGATCCACAGTAGAACCGCCAGAAACCACTTTTCCAATATCATCAACTCTTGTTGCAGGCGTTTGAGAAATACTCCAAGACAGCCCATAGGTTGCGATAAAGTCAGTTAATTGTGTATAGGTTGCGAAATTTGGAACAGTTATGAAACTAGAAGAGAAGTCAAAATCCCTACAAATTTCATTACTTCGTTGAGAGCCATTAGAACGAGAATAATAACCACAAACTTTAACAGTAGCATCATTTGGGATGTCTGCGGATATGGTAAAGCTATTAGAATTGTAACGGTTATCGGCAACGACAGCACCATTTACTAAAATGCGTGCCCCATACTCAATACTTAAAACCCAAGAAGGACTAAAGAGTAAGGTTCCAGTCGCGGCTTGTAAAACCTGACCACTAGAAGAAACAAGAGAGATATCATATTCTCTACTTTCAGCAGAGCTAGTTCCACCAGGATATCCGGGAAGCGTGATATTGAAACTCTTTGAAAGACTACCACTTTGAACGCCAGCCGCATCAAAGGAACTTAAAGGTTGTAAAGCCTCTCCTTGGAAAGGAACTAAACTGGCATTGTCTGATTTAATTAAACCGGAAGTAACCCAAGATGAATCCATCCCCTCATAAGGTGAAGCATAAGGGTAGACAGCTACAACATGTGTAATTTCACTGATGCCATCAGGACGTGGAACAGCAGCAGGACGTTCTCCAGTTACTGCAACTAATTTTGTCAAGATTGCATCATTTAATCTTCCGGGAACATTCATACGGTTGATTGCAGCCGTAAAGTAGGTATCTGCGTCTTTCACCCCTTTATCAAACCCAACCCAGACAGCCGTTGTATATTGATCAGTACTAGCTACCATCCATTTATCTTTCCCAGCACGCAGTGGAATTCCAAATTGAACACCACTATCTCCCCAGTCAGTTGTACCTGTTTTGGCATAAACAGGATAACCATGACGACCAAGGATTTGCATATAGTTGCTATAACTACTGGTTACATTAGTTCTCATTAACTCTGCAGATAAATAAGCGGCTTGTTCAGAAAGCACCTGTGTTTTAGCTACAATTCTTTCTTCTGGCAAATTGCCACTTTTATATTCAATTCTTCTAATAGTATGAGGTTCAATATAATAACCACCATTCATTAAAACGGCATAAGCGCCCGCCATTTGCATTGGAGAAACCTCGAAAGATCCTCCCCCAATAGAGTGCATCAAACTAAAATTATTCATATTTACTTGACCAAAGCCTAGACTTTGTAAGTACTCAACGATTCTAGCATCAGAAACGGTGTCCGAAACTTGTTCTAATAAAGCATAAGCAGGGATATTGAGTGAGCGTCCCATAGCATCTCTAAATGAAACTTGTCCTCTATATTGTCTATCTGCATTGGAAAGCATTCTATTTGAACCACGGAAATACATTGGTCTATCTTCTACAACATGACTGGTTGCATATCCAAGATATTCAAAAGCCATAGCATAAGAAAGGAAAGGTTTTACAGTAGAACCGGGTTGTTTATACATAGAAGTAGCACGATTATGTCCTTTGATAACAATTTCTCCACGACCGCCACCAATACCAATTACTTCTCCTGTTTGGTTATTCATCGTTACAATAACGGCTTGCATAAGATCATGATTAGGGAAATTCGAATCATCTGCAAGAACACGTTCAATTTCTTCTTGAATTTCAATGTTCATGTAAGTATAGATATCCATCGGTGTAATAAATGGATCGTATCCAGTAACACGAATTACTTCTTCAACGACTGTATTTACATAGGCAAGATATTTTAAACTCCTAACATCTTGTTTATCATTTTTATCATTTAGGATATCTTCAAGCTTAATGTTTTTCGCAAGAATTCCTTCTTCTCTGTCAATATATCCATGACGAACCATTAAGTCTAAAACAACATTACGCCGATTGGTAGCTGCATCTAATTCAGAGTAAGCATTAAATCCATTAGGGCGATTGATGACACCAGCTAAATAAGCACATTCTGTTAAAGATAAATCACTGATATCTTTATTAAAATAATATTGTGAAGCGGCTTGAATCCCACGAGAAGTACTAGCACCAAAGTTAATTTTATTTAAATAATATTCCAAAACTACTTTTTTACTAATGTTCTGCTCAAGTTTAATCGACATATAAATTTCTCGTACTTTACGAGGAACAGATTTATCTAATGATAACCATGATTGACGTGTTAACTGCATCGTTAATGTTGAACCACCCTGATCAAAATTAAAGGTTTTAAGGTTTTCAATAACCGCTTTTGTAAAGCGAGGCAAATCAAAACCATTGTGTTCAAAGAAACGAGAATCCTCTACAGCAACAAAAGCATCAATCAATGCTTGAGGAAATTGGTCATAAGTAACATTTTGCTGTGTAAAGTCACCTAAATTTGCAATTAATGTTCCATCGCTTGCAAATATTCTCGAAGAATCAGGATTTCTCAAATGATTCATATCCATTTCAGGTGCAGAATCAATCCAATTCTTGAAAACCAAGATGGTAGCAGTACCACCTAATACACCAAGAATTAAAACAGTGCATAGGATAATATTTAATATATCAATCCAAGTTTTCTTTTTTCTTGGCTTACCATTTCCCTTTTTCAAAAAATCAAGTTTTGGGAATTTAAATTTTTTCATCTTATTTCTCCTTTTGTAATTGAGAATCAATTACTTTTAAATAATCAATAGGTGGCGTGAGTGAATAGGGAATCAAGAAAGCATTTTCTTGAAACCAACTATAAGGAATTGAACGCCTTTTCCCTTGATAGATGTCGATTAATTTAGCTGCCTCAACATAATATGTTTCGTCATAATAACAAAATCGAATAATTACAAATGCAATCGCATCTTGTTTTAATACAGCCTCTAAGTGACGAATTTGATGTAGATGGATTGAAGAAAGAGGGAAACTTGATTTTGATTGTGTTTCTTTTGCTTCAAAATCAATTGCCTTTCCTTTATAAACTCCATTGTAATCTGTAGTGCTAGGTGTTTTGTAATAAGCTTCTGATATTTTCGCAGCACTACGTTTCATATAATCAACTTTTACCACTTGTATTGGTGTGGGCTTTTTATGGATAATTGCCTTTCCTAAACTGTGATAATATTCATTTGTATGGTCAAGTTCTTTTTCTAAGTGCATACCTCTACTGGCAGCAGGCGTTTTATGTACAATCGATTTCTGATTTGCACGCCCATTAGGATAGTTAACCATAATATCACCTCAAGTTGTAAGATGCTAAGCATATTACATGTATATTATAAGGAAATTCATCGGCAATCGCAAGTTATAATCTCTAACAAAAATCTTAAATTTTATTTGATTTCCTAATATGAAAAAGATGAAGTGCTTGCAATTATGAGATTTATTTGCGAAAATATTAAAGAAAAGGTGATAAATATGGAAAAAGAATTTCAATTGGACATTAACAAGATATTAAATCAAGAGTTTTCAGTAGATTTTAAAGGATATTCTCCTGTTGAAGTAGATCAATTTTTAGATTTGATTATTCAAGATTTTCAAACCTATGACACTTTGATTGAAGAGCTAGAAGAACGTCTTCGTACAGCATTGAAAAATAATGCAAGTTTGAAGAATAGTGTAACAGAGTTAGAGGGGAAAATTAATAGTTATAAATCTAAAGATGGAAATATTAGCCAAATTGATTTAATTCGACGAATTGCACGATTAGAAGAAATCGTATTTAGAAAGAAATAGACTAACATTGAGGTAACCGCTGGTATTCCAGAGGAAAGTCCATGCTCGCACTGTCTGCGATGACAGTAGTGTTTGTGCAAGATGAAACAATAAGTCTTGGCAGAATTATCTGACGGCTGACAAAAACCTAAGGCAGTGCTATGGTTGGCGTCTATAAAAGTGCCACAGTGACGGAGTTCTTCAAGAAATTGAAGAAGTGGAACGAGGTAAACCCCACAAGCGAGAAACCCAAATTTGGTAGGGGAGTTTGATTATGCTAAATGAAGTGTAATTAGAGCATCTATGATGCAGATAAATGGTTACCACCTGTTTACAGGGACAGAACATGGCTTATGATGTGTTAGCTAGAAAAAGGAATTTTTTAATTCCTTTTTTATTTTAGTAAAAAGTTGAATTATTATCATAAAAAGAGATAGATTTGAAACTAAAATATTTGGAAGTAAATATATTTTTGTAGAGAATTAGGAAATTCCTTTTGTTTTACTTTTCTTATCTGAATTGATATAATATCAATGTTATTTTATTACAGTATTTTAAGAAATGGAGTGAATTATGAATTTACCAAATCGTTTATCAATGTTTCGGATATTTTTAATACCGATTATGATACTTATTATAATATTTCCTTATGCACAATTTGAAATTTCGATGCCAATTTTTTATTTTGACTTTGTGGCAATCCCTTTAAAAAACATATTGGTGTTGATTATATTTATTACGGCTTCTGTTACAGATTTTTTGGATGGCTATATTGCTCGAAAGTTTCAATTGGAAACTACATTTGGGAAGTTTCTTGATCCCATTGCAGATAAGTTATTAGTGAATTCAATATTTTTAATGTTTGCGGTGGATAAACTTGTTCCCATAGTTCCTGTACTTATCATGATTTGGAGAGATTGGCTTGTAGATGGAATTCGGATGATGGCAAGTGGTAAAAATGTTGTAATGTCAGCAGGTGTTTTGGGAAAAATAAAGACAGTTTTACAAATGGTTACTATTATTACTTATTTAATTAGTAATCTTCCTTTTGAATTATATGGATTACCAGTCAATGTGTTTTTACTTTGGTTTTCAACTTTTATTTCTGTGTTTAGTGGATTTTCTTATTTTGTTCAGGCAAAAGATATCATTTTAGAAACAAAATAGAAGATGTTTGAATTAGTTGAATTATTAAAAAAAAGACAGTATACAATTTCTACAATGGAAAGTTGTACGGGCGGTTTGTTTGCCAGTGAGTTGACAAGTATTGCAGGAGTATCTGATGTTTTTCAGGGAAGTTTGGTTACTTATACGAATAAAGTTAAAGAAGAGCTTGGAAAAGTTGAGGCAGCCATTATTGATGAATTTGGTGTAATTAGTACGCAAACTGCTGAAGCAATGGCTCATAGTTGTAAACAGATGTTTCAAACTAATGTGGCAATTGGTATTACTGGGAATGCGGGACCAACAGCAGCAGAAAAAGAACTTGGTTATGTTTGTACTTGTATTGTTGTAAATGAGAATATTTTGACATATGAAGACTATTTTTCAGGAGATCGTAACAGAATACGTTCTATGATTGTCAGTAAAGTAATGAAAAGGTTAAAACAGTTATTAGAGGAGGAAGAACATGAGTGATTCAAAAAATGCTATTTTGGAAGAAACACTGAAGCAGATTGAAAAGCAATATGGAAAAGGTGCCATCATGAAATTGGGGGATCGACCTGCGGTTGATGTAGATGTCATTAGTAGTGGTTCTATTGCGATTGACATTGCGTTAGGAGTGGGTGGATATCCAAAAGGAAGAATTGTAGAGATTTATGGTCCTGAATCAAGTGGGAAGACAACCTTAGCGTTGCACGCAATTGCTGAAGTGCAAAAAAAAGGTGGGAGAGCAGCCTTTATTGATGCAGAAAATGCAATTGATCCTATGTATGCAAAAGCATTGGGGGTCAATATTGAGGAATTGGTATTATCACAACCCGATTCGGGAGAACAAGCACTTGAGATTACAGAGTTACTAATTCGTAGTAATGCCATTGATTTAATTGTTGTTGACTCTGTTGCGGCTCTTGTTCCTCAAGCAGAATTAGATGGGGAAATGTCAGATGCAAATATTGGATTACAAGCGCGCTTGATGTCAAAGGCAATGCGTAAATTAGCGGGTGTTATGAACCGTAGTGAATGTACTGTTATTTTCATTAACCAGCTACGTGAAAAAGTAGGAATTATGTTTGGAAACCCTGAAACGACTTCTGGTGGACGAGCATTAAAATTCTATTCATCAATTCGCGTGGATGTGCGAAAAGGGGAAGCGATTAAAAATGGTACAGAAATTATTGGAAACAAAACAAATGTTAAAATTGTTAAAAATAAAGTAGCTCCACCCTTTAAAATTGCTCATGTTGAAATCATGTATGGGCAAGGCGTTTCGAAGTTAGGGGAATTGATTGATTTAGCAGTTGAATACAATATTATTAACAAAAGTGGGGCTTGGTTTTCTTATAATGAAGAGAAAATTGGACAAGGAAAAGAAGCGGTGCGTGCTTATTTGAGTAGCAATACTGCGATTTATGATGAAGTCATGAAAAAGGTAAAAGAGAAAGTCTTTCTGAAGAAAGAAGAGGATTTAGCAACTACTTAGTTGCTTTTCTTTTATGATTTATTTAATAAAATGCAGATAAACATTGAGTAAATCGTAAAAATTAGGTATTATATAGTTGAGTAAATATACTCAATCATTTTAACAAGGAGGTAGAAATATGGTAGGGAATATCCTTATTAACTCTATCTTTCCTGGTATAGTAGGGCTTGTTTTGGGGATAGGTGCCATGATAGTTGCATCTCAATTAGGTTTTAATAAAGCAAAACAAAAATCCACTGTTTTAATTGAAGAAGCTAATAGTAAAGCGGAGCACATTGAACGTCAAGCAGTGTTAGATGGAAAAACACAAGCTTACGAACTAAAAGTAATTGCAGAAAAAGAGATAAAAGAGCGCAAACAAGGGTTACAAGAACAAGAAAACAAATTATTGCGTAGGGAAGATAATCTTAATTTCCGTGATGAGACTCTGACCAGTAAGGAAAAACAAATTGATCAGAAGAATTCGCAATTAACTGAAAAATTAAATGTACTAGAAAAGATGGAACAGGACTTACAATCAAAGATTGATGTACAGATTCAGGAATTAGAACGTGTTGCTTTAATGGGCGCTACCGAAGCAAAAAAAGAATTAATGGATGCGGTTGAAAAGCAAATGCAAAAAGAAGTTACATCATTTATTAAAGAAAAAGAAGAAGAAGCAAAAAGTAAAGCAAGTGAAGTTGCACGCAATATCATTGGGCTTTCCATTCAAAGATATGCGCAAGAAGAAACGCAAGAGCGCACAGTAAGTGTGGTTGCACTTCCTTCAGAAGAAATGAAGGGACGCATTATTGGTAGGGAAGGTCGTAATATTCGTGCCATTGAACAAGCAACAGGAGTAGATTTAATTATTGATGATACCCCTGAATGTATTACCATTTCTTGTTTTGATCCAATTCGTAGAGAAGTTGCAAGAATGGCATTAGAACATTTGATTAAAGATGGAAGAATACAACCGGGACGAATTGAAGAAGTTGTTTATAAAATGCACAACGAATTAGAGGAAACGATTCAAAAGACTGGTGAAGATACAGTATTCAAATTGGGAATCGGTAAAATTGATCGGGAGTTAATTCGTTTGTTAGGACGTTTGAAATATCGTTATAGTTATGGACAAAATGCACTACAACATTCAATTGAGGTAGCTCATCTTGCAGGAATGATGGCGGTTGAACTTGGGTTAAATCAAAGCATGGCAAAACGTGCTGGTTTATTGCATGATATTGGGAAAGCATTGGACTTTGAAGTTGAAGGCAGCCATGTTGAGTTAGGGGTGAGAGTCGCTAAAAAGCATGGAGAAAGTGAAATTGTATTAAATGCGATTGAATCTCATCATGGAGATGCAGAAGCAAAATTCTTAGTTTCAAATTTAGTTGCAGCAGCAGATACTTTGAGTGCAGCTCGACCGGGAGCTAGATTTGAATCATTTGAAAATTATATTACTCGTTTAGAACAATTAGAGAAAATTGCTAATTCGTTTGAGGGAATTGAAAAAACATATGCAATTCAAGCGGGTAGAGAGATTAGAGTTATGGCATTACCAGATAAATTGGATGATGCAGAATGTCATCGTATTGCTCGTGAAATAAAGGATAAAATTGAAGCAGAGCTTACTTATCCGGGGCAAATTAAAGTCACTGTGATTCGTGAAACAAGAGCGACAGAGACTGCAAAGTAATGAATATCCTATTTATTGGAGATATTGTTGGTAAAGAAGGTCGTAGGGTTGTTGAACAACAAATTCGCTTGTTGAAACAAGCGTATGCGATTGACTTTGTGATTGCTAATGGTGAAAATGCAGCACATGGAAAAGGATTGACACCAAAAGTTTATCAGGAGTTATTGAATAGTGGCATTGATGTAATTACACTAGGAAACCACACATTTTCTAAAAGAGATATTTATCAGATTTTAGGTGATACGCAGTTGGTGCGTCCTATCAATCTTTTACCAAAAGAAGGTGGTAAAGGAATCCGTGTTTATGATATTGGAGAGAAGAGAATAGCTGTTGCTAATATTTGTGGTTGCGTTTTTATGAATTCTATTGCTGAAACACCTTATGATGCAGCAAAACAGTTGATAGAAACAAAGGCGGACATTAAAATTGTTGATTTACATGCGGAAACAACGAGTGAGAAAATTTTGTTTTGTCAATTGTATCGAAATGATTTTACCGCTGTGCTTGGGACACATACACATGTGCAAACTGCAGATGAAAGTATTTGGGATGGTTGTGCATTTATCAGTGATGTAGGGATGTGCGGTCCATATGAAAGTATTTTAGGTAGAGATATTGATGAGGTACTTTCAAAAGTTGTGGATGGCAAAGAAACAAGGTTTACAATAGCAGAAGGAGAGGCGATATTCTGTGCAGTATTATTGCAGATTGACTCCTCTACAAATCGTGCTATTGAAATTGAGCGAATTCAAATTCGCCCTAAACTGAAATGAGAATCAGTTAACAAATGGAGGTAAACAAAATGGAAATTTTAAAAGTATCTTCAAAATCAAACCCTAGTTCAGTTGCGGGGGCAATTGCGAATCTCATTGTTGAAAACAATGAAGTTGCAATTCACGCAGTAGGTGCTGGTGCGATTAATCAATCAATTAAAGCGATTGCGGTTGCGCAACGTTTTGTTGAGCAAAATGATATCGTATTAGTATGCGTTCCTTCTTTTATTGAACTTGAAATTGATGGAGAACAAAGGACTGCTATTAAACTTCTTATTGAAAGAAAATAAGAAAATTGGTATACTTCTAT